>FWPV01006449.1_pt1 | contig 22390 bp, 20 predicted proteins | sample 2228371 | NCBI WGS metagenome assembly FWPV01 (sample SAMEA103939776, study PRJEB20133) | metagenome | reverse complement strand
TTAGCGCGGTGTCGGGAATCGCCGTGGTATTGAACTTCATCCAGCCGCAGCGCGTGGTCTCGGCGCGCGGCGTGCCGAGCCAGACGATGTGCTCGATCTTGATGACGTTGTCGGTCTTGCCGTACAGGTTGTTGACCTCGTCGCAGACGCAGGTGCCGGTACAATAAGGGAAAGTATCGGTGCCGACGGTGCGCCAGTCGTCGGTCCTGTAGAGCGGGAGAGAGACAGTTACGGTGCCGCTGCGGGGTTGAACCTGTGCCGAAACCGCTGCCGGCAGAGTCAGGAAGCAGACGGATGATACAATAATGTGGACTCGCATCTCGTCCTCCTATTTTGAAGTAAGCTAAGATCCAAAATAAAATCAAAGGCGTTTTGCCCCTTCCTTAACTTATCTTTGAGCCTTTGAGAACTAAGTTTCATATTGTTTATTATAACGAATAAAAAAGAGATGTCAATAATGGATTTCTCTTGCGAAATTAGTCTGAGCTCCGAATTTAACCCCTAAGTGAAAACTTGACGGATGGTGCCTTTTTTGTAAAATGTCTCGGATGCGTCGCCTTTATCTCTTTCTTTTCTTTATCCTCCTCCTTCTCCTCCTCTTCTTCTTTTTCTTCCGCTTGGTGAAGAGATTAAAGGAACGGGAGGAGATTTTGGAGAAGTTAGGGAAGTCTTCTTTAATTTCAATTGATACCCTCAGCTTGGTCTTGCGCAAAAATGAAGCGCTTGGTTCTCTTTTGGCCCGTGCCCCTTATCTATCAGAAAAAGAGAAGAATTTAGTTTTAGAGAGGTTAAGCTCTATCGGATTGGACTTTCGGAGACGGAGGGAGGGTGAAAGCCTATCTCTCTATATCAATACCTCTTCACCCCCGAGGGTGGTCTTTTGTGACTACAAGGTAAATAACCGAAAGACCTATCGCCTCTATTTGAATGAGGAGAGAAGTATCGCTTCTCTTTTTCGTCATATAGAGAAGAAGTTGGTCTTAATAAAGGGGGAGATTACCTCCTCTCTCTTTAACTCGCTCTTGGAGATTGGTGAGAAACCAGAACTAGTTGTGAGGTATGCGGAGATATTGGAGTGGGATATTGACTTTTGGACCGAGACCCAGAAAGGCGACTCCTTCTTCTTGCTCACGGAGAAGGAGTTTGTTGACGGCGAGTTTAGTCGTTACGGGAAGATTTTTTTGGTTCTCTATAAAGGGAAGATTGGGAATTTTTACGGTGTCAAGTTTCAGGGGGAGTATTATGACTTAGAGGGGAAGTCTTTGAAGAAGAGTTTTCTTAAGTCACCGCTTCGCTACTCTTATATCTCCTCTCACTTCTCCTTTGCCCGGCGCCATCCGATTTTAAAAGCCGTCCGTCCCCATCGGGGAGTTGACTATGTGGCACCGACTGGAACCCCGGTCTCGGCCTTAGGGGATGGGACGGTCACCTATGCCGGTTGGTCCGGTGGCTATGGGAAATTGGTAGTGATAAGGCATCCCAATAACTACACCACCAAATACGGACACCTCTCGGTTATTAGAAAGGGAATCTCTCCTGGTCGCCGGGTTCGCCAGGGTGAGTTGATTGGTTATGTCGGGGCTACTGGTTTGGCGACCGGTCCCCATCTCCACTTTGAAATCCTAAAGGGTGGGGCTTGGCTCAACCCAATAAAGATTGTCTCCCCACCAAAGGAGCCGGTTCCCCCATCGCTTCTCAATCAATTCCAGGCGGTTCGCGATAGCCTCTTAGGGGTTCTAAACGAAATTGGTATTAAAAATTGATGCGCAACTGAGAAGAGAAGAGGTGGGTTAAGTTTTTTTCAGGGATTTTTACTATCTCATAGCGGAAGGAAAAATTGAGATTTTTCCCGGGGGAGGAGTTTATCTCTAAACCGCCTCTCTCCTGAAAGCCTAAGGGCTCCAATAGGGTTAGGTCATAAGGGATAGAATCAAAACTTCTCCTTTGGATTATCTCGCCAAAAATTTCTATATTGAAGACCTTTTTTAAGATAAGGCGATGGTTTAGGGTCAACTCTTCTTTCTTAATCCTAAAATCCCTTCCCTTAATCTCACCGAGGGCAAAAGAGATTTCGGTCGGACCGAAAAAGGCTTTACTTCCAACCTTTCTTTCAACCTCTTCTCGCCAAAAAAGGGGTGGGAAGAACTTCTTTTTGGTCTTTAAAACGACAAAGGGGGCGAGACGTTTCGTGATTTCTAAAGAGAGATAATTCCTCGCCTCCCCCTCTTCACTCCTCTCGTAAATTATCTCCCGGTCAAAGTAATAGTTATACCCTTTCTGAAATTGGAAGAGGAGGTAGTCGGAGGGCGAATAGATGAAATTCCCATTGACTTCTCTCCTTCGGACGATAAGGGAGGTATCGCTCTTTTGTTCAAGATTTAAATTTAGGGAGAGAGAAAAGGGATTTTTGGTGAAGTTTGTATTTGATTTCAAACTAACCTCTTTTCCGGGGATTATCTTACCGGTCGGTAAAACGACCCTTAGATAATCACCCTCTGGGTGAGGGAAATATTCGCCGGTATTTGGGTCTTTCTTATAGTTACCCTTCCCGGGCTCAACCTTGATAAAATTTATCTCTTTAATTTCCGTTCCCTTTTTAATGGAGTAGCCTTCAATCAAACCGCTGAGCCCAAAGAGGTTGGAGAGAGAAATTTTTGTATCCCAAAAGGTTGAACCTTCCCCAGCGATTTTTTCTAGACCGATGAGAAAGGAATAAGAGAAAAGGCTCTTTTCGGCGCCGGCTCTGACCTTGAAACTTTGGTTACGGGTAGCGTTTGGGTTATAAATCCTTCTCTCTTCCCAACTGAGAGTAAGTCTCTGGTCAAAGATGGTTAAGTCCAATTCGGGGATGAAGGTCAAAAATTTACTCTCCCCTTTAACTTCTCGGCTAAAATGGAGACTGGGGGCAAAGCCTTTCCATTTTGGTTGGAGGGAAACTTCTTGGCGATGATTCTTTCCCATCTTCTCGAAGCTGAGGTTTAAGAAGTGATAGTTGGAATTTCCAAAAATCCGGCTGACATTCCTTCCTTCCTTTTGGAGAAGACCACCACCCAAATTGAGCGAGAAGAAGGAAAAAGGAGAGAAAATTCCCTGAATAGTAGAGATGGACTTTACCGAATCCCTTTTTTCTCCCCAGCGCCAAGTGAAGTCAACCTCCTCTTCTTCGGGGAAGAAGTAATTTCGGCTGTAGCCCTTTCTGGTGAACTCAAGCCTCACACGTTCTCCTCCCAAGGCGGTGGAGAGGTTATAACCGAGACCAAGGTTATCGTCGTCGTTTACGGGCGAGAAGGTATTCTTATCTTCGGCAGTGAAGAGACCTTGGAGGGAAAACCGAAGATGAGGAGTTGGGGAATAGAGAAGGAGAGGAGAGTAGGCTTGGCGCCTCTTGGGTAAGGAGATTTTTCTCTTCGGACTGAATTGCCCTCTACCTTCTCCGACATAGTAGTAGAGATTTCTCTCGTTGTCATAGAGGTATTCTCCCTCATTCATCCCAACAAAGGTGAATAGAACCTCATAGTCGCCTGAGTCTTGACCGACATAGAAGAAGACCTCTCCTCTCTTCTCATAAGAGCCTCGCTTTCTTCCGACGTAGCGCGCCGAAGAGAGGAGAGCTTTCTCTTCGTCATCGCCGATTGTTGAGAGATAGCGCTCTTCTTCTTCGGTTAAAGGGGAAGAGAAGTTATAACTTCTGTCGTCTTCCTCAAAAAAGGCAGTGAGGGAGAGACCACCAATCTCGCTCTTTGGGGTTTGGGAAGAGAAGGAGTAGAAGCTCTTCTCATAATCCTCGCTCTCGTATAAGAAGAGGACCGTGATTTGAATTGAGGAGTTGATTGAAACCCGGTTGGTGAAGGTCAGTTCCCCTAAGGAGTAGTCAATCACATAGTCTTCATCTTCGCCCCGCTTTAGTCTCTTACCATTATAGTAGACCTCTTCACTGCCGACGACGATTGCCACCCTTTGAGAACCGACGGTCAAGAGATAAGGTCCTTTCTTTCCCTCCTCTCCGAAGAAAGAAAGAGTGTGGAATCTATTCTTCGGGCGGATGAAGGAGAAGGCGTTAGCCCACCTCAAGGGCCGGGCTGTCGCACCGCTGGGCTTAGGATGCCCTGCTATCGCCTCTTCCCCAGTTCGCAATTTTATCCCTTGTCCCTTTCTTTTCACACTACCAAATTGGGCGAAAGAGAGTTCTTTTGCGAAATCACCGAAAGTGAATTGGTAGGCAGGAGCGGTGATAGTGAGAGAGACCGCCTCCAATTCCCTCAATTCTACGGTCGCCTCTTGACCAACATCCTGAAGGAAGAGTTCAATATCGGTCTCGCCCCGCTTTCCTTTTAATTTCAAATCGGTGGTCTGCTCAAATAGGAATCCTTCCTCGGAATAGTTAAAACCAAATGACTTTGAGCCGTGGAGGAAAGTCTCTTCTTCAAAGACTTCACTTTTCTGAAAAGCGGGGGTTGGTTTCTTCTCTTTTCCACTTGGCACACTTTCTTTCTCTCTTGGGCGATAACGGGTGTATTCTCTCTTTAAGACGGAAAAGGGGAGGCGGTGATATTTGATTCTTATCCTTTTTTGCGGGGGAAGGGGTGGAGAGAAATATACCTCACCCTTCTCATAATCGACCTGATAAGCGTCTTTGGGAAAGAGGGAGTCGTCAACAAAGACCGAAAGGTCGGAGAGGAAGAAAAAGAGGCTATCACACTCGCCCGTGGCTTTCGCCACGCCTTCGCCTAACTTTAACTTCTCTACTTCATAATTGAGCGGTCCGAACTCCTCTTCTGTTGGAATGAGGTTAGATAAAAGGAAGAGCAGGATTTTAATCAACCTTGCTTGGGGCGGGTATCTTTAAGATGCTATCTTCCTTCGTCAAGAGATAAAAAGAATCGTTTAAGAAGAGGCAACTCTTAACCCCGGTTATCTTAGAAGGAATAATCTTAACACCATCTTCTTCAATCAAAAAGAGCTCATCGTCTTCGGAAAAGAGAGAAACCCTTCCTTCGGTCGCCTTGCTCCCAAGCGCGGCAGCGGACTGGGGAGAGAAGAGATAACTCTTTTTATCAGGGAGGGGGATGTTTTTGAGGAATAGACCATTCCGGTCATAAACCGCCAATTCCTTTTTTTGCTCGTTGAGAAAATAGACCTCTTCGCCAAGAGAGGTCAAACCTTGGGGATAGAAGTTGAGATGAAAGGGAGAAGTCCGGACCCGAAAGAACTGGTCAATCTTTACTACATTCCTCTCCCCGGGGCGGATTAAAAATATTTCCCCTTGGGGGGAGAGGCAAAAGTCAAGAATGGAGTTGAAGGGAAAAATTTCTTGCCAGACCATTCGCTTCCTTTCTAAGATGAATAGAGCCTCGTGATTGGTTATGAAGATGGAGCGGAAATTGGCTAAGACCTTCTTCGGTCGGAAGATTCTCTTTGGGAGATAGAGCGTCTCTTTGGAGGTGAGGGTGGGAGATAGTCTAATGAGATATTCGCCGCTGGCGGCAAGAAGAAGGAGACTTTGGTCATAGTCTAAGGTGAAGTTAGCAACCTCCTCTTTTTCATTCGTCATCATCCGCTTGGGGAGACAGGAAAAAATAAAAAGAAAGAGAAGAAAATTACATCCCTTCATCACCGGCGAATTATTCTTCTCGCCCTTTGCAATTTCTTTTTTGCCTCATCAACACCCCTCAGATATTCATCCAGCCCTTCAATCCCGGTCTTTGGGGAGAGCGAGTCTCTTCTGGGGACTACTTTTGGTCTTTCGGGAGTTAACCCTTTAATAGCGGGTGAGGTATTCTCGCCAACCTTTTTTAACTCCTCTACCACCTCCTCTGTCTTTTCCCAACGGGGTTCAATATAGCGGAGGTAGAAGAAGATAAAGCCGAAGAGGAGGAGGGAGGCCAGAAGTATTTCCCAAATTAGGGAACGCATAGGTAATTTTACTTCGCTTCTCTTTATTGTCAACTCCAAATTAATGGTTGACTTTTTAGAGATTCTTCTTATGATTTAACTCTATGGCACATGCTTATACACCTGGTTTGAAGGTTGCGGAGATAACGAAGGTTGTAAAGGAGAGAAGGTTGCCCATTCCCGGCGAGATTCTGGTAACCGAAGGGGTGAAGGTAAGGGGCGAGGAGATTGTGGCTCGGACCAATCTTCCCGGAGGGGTGAAACCCATCAACGTCTCTGGCTTATTAGGAATTCCACCTGAGGAAGTGAGAGAGGTGATGAAGAAGAAGGAAGGGGATGAAGTTCAAGTGGACGAGGTAATTGCGGAGACGAAAGGTTTTTTTGGTCTATTCAAGTCCCAGGTCAAATCTCCGACGAAAGGGACAATTGAAAGTATCTCGGAGATAACCGGTCAGGTGATAATCCGGGAACCACCGGAGCCGGTTCAGGTTACCGCCTATATTGATGGTGAAGTGGTTAAGGTATTTCCGAATCAAGGTGTCCAAATTGAGACGAAGGCTACCTTAGTCCAAGGTATATTTGGCATCGGTGGTGAAGTTAGAGGTGAGATTTATCCGATCGTTACTTCTTGCGATTCGGTCTTGGACAAAGATTCTTTTAGCGAAGAGATGAAGGGTAAGGTTGTAATTGGTGGTTCTTTGATTACCTTAGACGGGCTTTTGAGGGCAAGAGAGTTGGGGGTGAAAGGGGTGGTGGTGGGTGGGATAGAAGATGAGACGATAAAGGTCTTTTTGGGTTATGATATTGGCGTAGCGATAACCGGTCATGAGAACTGCGGAGTCACCTTGGTGGTGACTGAGGGTTTTGGTCGGATGGCGATGGCACATCGGACATTTGAACTGCTCAAATCCCTTTCCGGGAAGATAGCCTCCGTCAACGGCGCCACTCAAATTCGGGCTGGGGTGATGCGTCCGGAGGTGATTGTGGCTCGGGAAGGGGAGTTGAGTAGAGAAAGGGTCTACGAGACGGGTTTGGAAGCGGGGATGACAGTTCGGGTGATTCGGGAGCCCTATTTCGGTCTCTTAGGTAAGGTTTGTGATTTGCCAGTGGAATTGGAAGAGATTGAGACCGAGTCAAAGGTGCGGGTCTTAGTTGTGGAATTGGAAGATGGCAAAAAAATTACTTTGCCCCGGGCCAATGTGGAGATTATTGAGACATAGCCTTCAGTGGCCGGCGAAAGGCATTTTCCTCTTTTTTCTCTTAACCCATACGGTAAACGGTGAGAAGCCAGTTGGTTTCCGTTCCCTCTTGATTGGGGTTGGTGGGCGGGAGGCAGGAATGGGTAATACCGGCGTCTCTTATAGTGAAGGGAGCTTCTCCTTCTACTTCAATCCAGCGCTTCCTGGTGAGGCGGATGAGGTCGCCTTTGGTTTAACCTATACCGACTGGCTCCTTGACACCAAGGGGACGGGAATTGGTTTTATCCAACCGACAAAGATAGTAAATTTCGGATTTGGATTAATCTACTTTGATTACGGGAATTTGGAATTGAGGCGAGATAAGCCAGAGGAGGCATTGGGTGAATATTCTCCAAAGGATGCCTCCTTCTATTTCAACCTATCTCGTTCCCTCTCTCAAAATTTTACCTTCGGCACTTCTTTAAGGTATTTTTATGAGAGGCTCTTTCTGGAAGAGGCAAAGCAGTGGGGGTTAGACCTTGGTCTCTCCTATAATTGGCATTCGTGGCGAATTGGTCTCTCTTACCTGAATTGGGGTGATGTCCTGAGATTGGAAAGGGAGAAATTTTATCTTCCCACTAACCTTCGTTTTGGTATCTCCCGGTCTCTCTTTGTTGATAATTTCTCTTTTCTTTTCGCCTCGGATTTATCTTACTCAACTTATGAGGGGAGATGTCGGATTCTTTTCGGGGGAGAGGTGGCCTTCAAAGGGGACGTCTTTCTCCGACTGGGGTGGAATCACTTTTTCCCGACATTTGGCTTGGGGATAAAGAGAGGGATTTTCCACCTTGACTACTCCTTAGAGATAAAGAGAGAGTTGCCCGAACTGGTCCACCATTTTACTTTGGGTTTTAGGTCTTGACAGAAAGAAGTTTCTTAATAGAATTGAGCAGATGTTTAACTTTCGGGAGAGAGAATTCATCAAAATTCTTTTCTCGGGGGCAGTAGCTCAGTTGGGAGAGCACCTGAATCGCACTCAGGAGGTCGGCGGTTCGAATCCGCTCTGCTCCATTAAGAAATGGTTCCGAAGAGAGTCTTCTTCACTAAGGGTGTAGGGAAACACCGGGATAAACTCTCCTCTTTTGAGGCGGCGCTCCGGGACTCGGGCATCGCCCAATTCAATATCGTTCAAGTCTCTTCCATCTTACCACCGGGGTGCAAGATAATCTCCCGGGCTAAGGGGTTGGAATATCTCGCTCCCGGAGAGATAATTTTCTGTGTGATGTCAACCAATGCCTCTAACGAACCGCACCGGTTAATCGCCGCTTCGGTCGGTTGCGCCATTCCTAAGGATAAGAACCAATACGGGTATCTCTCTGAATACCACTCCTTTGGGGAGACCGAGGCGAAGGCGGGTGATTATGCCGAGGATTTGGCAGCGCAGATGTTGGCGACCACCTTAGGGGTGGAGTTTGACCCAGATGTGAGTTATGACGAAAGGAAAGAGATATGGAAATTCTCTGGGAAAATCTTCCGGACGATGAATATCACCCAGACCGCAATTGGGGATAAGCGTGGGCTTTGGACAACCGTGATCGCCTGCGCTGTCCTTTTACCATAGAGATGAGAAAAGAGGACTTCCTTAAATATCCAACCGTCCCATTTGAAGTGAGAGAAGATATTAGTGTCAGTCAACTCTTAGAGGCACTGGGGAGATGCTCTTTCCAAGGGCGGAATTTGAGTCAGGCGGTAAAGATTTGGGAGAAGATGCTTAAAGATGATGTCCTCATCTTCTTCGGTTTAGCCGGAGCCCTTGTGCCGGCCGGGATGAGAAAGGTGGTTACCTATTTAATCCGCCAGCGGTATATTGACTGCCTCGTCTCCACCGGTGCCAACCTCTTCCACGATATTCACGAGACAGTTGGGCGGTATCACTACATCGGCTCCGAAGAGGTCTCAGATATCCACCTCCGGGCGGCACGGGTGGATAGGATTTACGACACATTCGCCTCTGAGGAGGAGTTCATCGCCACCGATAACCTCATTGCCAAATGGGTGGAGAAATTTCCAAAGAAGATTTGGACGACTCGGGAATTTCTCTATCGCCTCGGTAAGAAACTCTCTCCCTATAAAGAGGACGGGATATTAAAGAGTGCTGCGGAGATGGAGGTGCCGGTCTATTGTCCAGGGATTGCCGATTCCTCAATTGGGATTGCCTTAGCCGAGCTGAAAAAGAAGAAAGGGGTTTGTGTCCACTTTGATATCATCAAGGATGTGGCGGAGACCGCTTATTTGGCGGGTTTGAAGAAGACCGGGGTAATCTATATCGGTGGTGGGGTGCCAAAGAACTTCATCCAACAGACCGAAGTGACCGCTCCCTATATCGGGTATCGGGTCTTTGGTCATAAGTATGCGATACAGATAACCGAAGATAAGCCATTCTGGGGCGGTCTATCCGGTTGCACCTTCAAAGAGGCGCAGTCTTGGGGAAAGATTGCCTTAGATGCGGATATGATGACGGTCTACGCCGATGCGACCATTGCCCTCCCCTTACTTGTTACCGCCCTGGCGCAGAAGAGAATAAAAAGAAAGAAGGTCCTAAACTTCTCCTTAGGAGAAGAAATCTCATTCGTTAAAAGATAAACTTAATCCTCTGGTTTATGGCTACTTTTTGGGAAGGCGTGGCGCCCTAATACCCTAGGAAGCGGTGCGACAACCTAGCCACTCTTCCCTTATACCCTATAATCTTTTTACCGTTTAGGAAAATCTAAGTTCCAAGCATTTAGGATTTTCTCATTTTCATTCTCTCTCCTCTGGGGATACCATCCCCTTATCTTTTCAATTCTCTATCAATGTTGGGAAATGGGGAGGTAATATTTATTAAGGTAGGGAGCTCCTTCTTTCCTCCTTTTCTCCTTGAAAGATTGTTTTTTGGTGAAAACTGCGCTTGACACCTTCTTTCTTCTCACTATAATTGGGTCTATGAAGAGAAGAAATTTGATTTTAGTTATTCTCATTTTGGTTTTGACTTGTAAGAGGAATAAGGCGCCAAAGGATTTGGTGATTTTAAGTCCTCCTTTTAGTTATAAGGATTCTATGGTTCACTTTTCGGTTAAGGCTTCCGACCCGGAGAAGGAGGATATCTCTTATATGTTTGACTGGGGCGATGGCTCTCAATCCAATTGGTCTAAATTTTTACCCTCAGATTCATTTTATGTTGACTCCCACGCCTTTTCCGATACCTTAGAATTTTTGGTGCGAGCAAAGGCAAAAGATAAAGGTGGGAATGAGTCGGGTTGGGAGACGAAGAAATTTAAGGTCCTTGCTTTTGAACCCGGCAGGGTCCTCTGGCGGTTTATCTGTGAGGAAGGTAATTTTGTCTCTTCGCCATCACTTGACACCTTTGACGGGACAATCTATTGCGCCTGCAGCGAAGGGCACCTCCACGCCTTAAAACCGGATGGGAAGGAGAAGTGGCGGTTTGAGACCGAGAGTGGGATTATCTCAACGCCTTTGGTCTTAGAGAATCGGCAGATTGTCTTTGGGAATGAGGATGGTGACCTCTATTGTCTATCACCCAGCGGTGGATTAGTCTGGGCAATTTCTCTCGGGGTTGATGTTTCTTCTTCACCGGCTTTAGGTCAGGATGAGAATATCTATCTCTCTACCCAAGATAGTATCTATTTAATCAATAGTAGTTCCGGGCAGATTCTCCAAAAGAGGTGGCGGAGGGGTGGAAGTGGCTTATCTTCACCAGCGGTTTCTCGGGAAGGAACGATTTTTGTTGGGGGAGATGTCTTTTCCACTTATCGTCCGGATTTAGAACCGAAGTGGGAGGTAGAATTGGAAGAGGAGGTCGCTTCTTCACCCTCCCTTGATGGGAACGGAAGGGTTTACTTCGGGTCTCTTGATGGCTCTTTTTACTGTTTGGATAATAATAGTGGCGAGACTCTCTTTAAAAGGTATTTCTATGAGGATCTAACTTCTTCCCCGGTCATCTTTAATAACTTAATCCTTCAGGCGGACTCCAGAGGTCTCTATTGCTTTACCACCGCCAATTCTGACTCTTGGGAGGTCTTTTTCGGGGATGGTATACCCTCAACGCCTTTGGTTTCTGATGCGGGAGTTGTCTACTTGGCGGTTGACTATGGGAAGAAAGGCGAAGAGGATTCTATCTTTGCCTTCTCCCTATCTTCCGGAGAGAGGCTCTTTGCCACTCCGGTCAATCTCTCATCTGAGGAGGAGATTGTCTCATCCCCGGCGATTTCTAAGGAGGGTATTCTCTACTTAGGAGAGGAAGGCGGTCTTGTGGCGATTGTTGGTCTTGGGAAGTTCGTCTCAAACCATTGGCCTTGTTTTAGAAGGGATGTTAATAGGACGGGACGGTATCGTTAATTATGCCCTTTCGCCCTTTAAGCCCAAAGCCCGATTTCGTCTCAATTGAGAAGGAGATTCTAAAATTCTGGGAGGGGCGGAAGATTTTTAAGAAGTTGGTTGAGAAGAATCGGGGGAAGAAGAAGTTCTCCTTCTTAGATGGTCCGATAACCGCCAATAACCCGATGGGGATTCATCACGCCTGGGGGAGGACTTATAAAGACCTATTCTGCCGTTATAAGGCGATGTGTGGTTTTGACCAGAGGTATCAGAATGGGTTTGACTGCCAAGGTCTTTGGGTTGAGGTGGAGGTAGAGAAGGAGTTGGGCTTCCGCTCCAAGAAGGACATTGAGAGATTCGGGATTGAAAAGTTTGTGGAGAAGTGTAAGGAGCGGGTGAGAAAGTTCTCTCAAATCCAGACCCAACAGTCAATAAGGTTGGGACAGTGGATGGATTGGGAGAACTCTTATTACACGATGTCCGATGAGAATAATTACACCATCTGGTTTTTCTTAAAGAAGTGTGCGGAGAGAGGATGGATTTATAAAGGGGAGGATGTCGTGCCTTGGTGTCCTCGCTGTGGGACGGCGATTTCCCAACACGAGATTGTGACCGAAGGGTATAAAGAGATTACCCATAAAGCCATCTATCTCGTCCTTCCTTTATTAGACGAAGATGCCCATCTCTTTGTCTGGACGACTACCCCTTGGACACTAACCGCTAATGTCGCCTGTGCGGTTCATCCAGAACTCACCTATGTTAAAGTTTTGGTTGGCGATAAAATCCTTTATCTCCTTGAAGATAGACTATCCGCCCTTAATATCCCAGTTTCCCAAGTGAGAGAGAGATTGAAGGGGAGGGAACTTCTCGGTCGGCGATATTCTGGTCCTTTTGATGAGTTGAACGTCCAAAAGGATATTCCCCATAAGGTGATCCCTTGGGAAGAGGTCTCTTCCGAAGAAGGGACCGGAATTGTTCATATCGCCCCGGGTTGTGGTAAGGAGGATTACCTATTAGGCAAGGAATACTCATTACCGGTCATTGCCCCAATTGATGAGGACGGCAATTTTCTTCCCGAATATAGTTTCCTCTCCGGGAAGAATGCGAAGAAAGCGGAAGAAGAGATTCTCCAAAACCTGAAAGAGAAGAAAGTCCTTTACAAAGTAGAGCTCTATCGCCATCGCTATCCTGTCTGTTGGCGGTGCGGGACGGAACTCCTATTCCGGTTGGTTCCGGAGTGGTATATCGCAATGGGAGAAGTGAGAGAGAAGATTATGGCGGTCGCTAAACAGGTTAGATGGCTTCCGGAGTTCGGTTTGGAAAGGGAGTTGGACTGGTTGAGAAATATGGAGGATTGGCTAATTTCCAAAAAGAGGTATTGGGGACTCGCTTTACCGATTTGGGAATGTCACTGCGGACATTGGACGGTAATTGGCGGGAAAGAGGAGTTGAAAGAGAAGACGGTTTCTGGTTGGGAGAAGTTTGAAGGGAAATCTCCCCATCGTCCTTGGGTTGATTATGTGAAAATTAGGTGTGAGCAGTGTGGAAGTTTGGTCTCCCGGATTCCGGATGTTGGCAACCCTTGGCTTGATGCGGGAATTGTCCCCTTCTCAACCTTAAATTATCTCAAAGATAGAAAGTATTGGTCGGACTGGTTTCCTTTTGACTTCGCCACCGAGAGTTTTCCCGGACAATTCCGCAATTGGTTCTATGCAATTTTGACGATGTCGGCGGTCTTAGAGGAGACAACCCCGGTGAAGACGATTTTGGGTTATGCTTTATTGAAAGACGAAAAGGGCGAGGATATGCATAAGAGTAAAGGGAACGTCATCTGGTTTGATGAGGCGGTGGAGAGGGTTGGGGCGGACCCTTTGCGTTGGATATTTGTCTCCCATAACCCCTTTGAGAATCTCCTCTTCGGTTGGAAGTCAGTGGATGAGACGAAGAGGAAGCTTTTGACCCTCTGGAATGTCTACTCCTTCTTCTTTACCTACGCGGAGATTGACAAGTTCTCTCCCCAAAGAGAAGAGGTCCCCGTTTCTCAGCGCTCACCTCTGGACCGCTGGATTCTATCTCGACTTTTTGGTTTGATAAAATTGGTGAGGGAGAGGTTGGACGATTATGACCCGGCCCCGGTGCCAAACCTAATTGAGAAATTTGTTGATGACCTCTCCCTTTGGTATATCCGACGCTCCCGGAGAAGATTTTGGAAGTCGGAGAACGACCAAGACAAACTCTGTGCCTATCAAACCCTTTATCTCTGCCTCTTAAACCTGACGAAGATCTTAGCGCCCATAATGCCCTTCTTTGCCGAAGAGATGTATCAGAGATTGGTGAGAGAGGGAGGGGGGGGAGATCTGGAGAGTGTGCACTTGGATGACTTCCCGGAATATAAAGAGGAGATGAGGAGCTACCAATTAGAAGAAGATATGGCCTTGGTTCGGAATTTGGTCTCCCTTGGACACTCCTTGCGGGAGAAGATGAAGATTAAGGTTCGCCTTCCTCTCGCCGAGGGGGTCTTCTTTTTGCCCGAGGATAAAATTGACCGAATTAAGAATTACGAAGATTTACTTCGTGAGGAGTTAAATCTTAAGGTCTTAAAGTTTCAAAAGGCGAGTGAAGAGGTATTTCGTAACTATCCCGAGGAGGCACTTGCTTTCATTGAGGATTGCGGAGTTTATATCTCAGGGGAGGTCTCTCCGGAATTAGAGAGAGAGGGGTTAGCTCGGGAATTGGTGCGGCGGATTCAGGCTTTGCGCAAAGAAGCTGGATTCTATGTGACCGACCGAATTCAAATCTATTTCCGAGGTGAAGAGGAGGTGAAAAGGGTAATCCAGGAATATAATTCTTATATCGCCCAAGAGACCTTGGCGGTTGAGATTGAAGAAGGGGATAGAGGTGGCGATATCAAAAAGGAAATCTTTATAGAGACGAGGACCAAAGAGAAGTCCGAGAAGATGAAGGTGGAGTTAACCCTCATTCGGGTGAAGTAGCTATGGATAAGAAGAAGTTGCGTTATTACGAAGAGAAACTGTTGAGGGAGAAAGAGAAGTTTATTAAACAGAAGAAGGTCTTTGAGGATATCGTGGAGAGAGCCGATAAGGAATCAACTGGGGAATTGTCTACCGTTCGCACCCATATCGCCGACCTATCGAGTGATACCTATCTCCGAGAGATTGCCTCCCAACTCACCACTCAGGAGCGAAATATCCTATTAGAGATTGATGAGGCGTTGAGGAGGATAAAAGAGGGGCGGTACGGAATATGTGAAAAGTGTGGTGAGGAGATTGATTTAGAGCGGTTAGAGGTAATTCCCTACTGCCGATACTGTATTGATTGCCAAAAGAGAGCGGAGGCGAAGAGAGATAAAATTGGTTAATCTCCTCTTAGAGTTGGAATTTGATGGTCGGGACTTTTTTGGCTGGCAGAGACAACCAAAAAAGCGGACGGTTCAGGGAAAGGTAGAAGAGGTTTTAAAAAGGATTTACGAGACCGAGGTCAAAGTCAATGGGGTGGGAAGATTAGACCGTGGGGTGTCCGCCCTCTCCTTCTTTGCCAATTTCCACCCACCAAAGAGGCTTCCTTTGGCAAATTTGAAGAGGGCGCTCAACGCCCTTTTGAGCCGGGATATCTATGTGAAGCGAATAAAGGAGGTTAGGGAAGACTTTTCGGCGCGCCGGGCAAAGAGTAAGACTTATGAGTATTCAATCCTTTTGGGTCGTTCGCCGCTTAGGAGGGATAAGGTCTGGGAGTTAGAGTATCCAACAAGCGTTGAGAAGATAAAAGAAGCAGCTTCACTCTTTTTGGGCAAAAGAGATTTTGCTCATTTTGTGAAGAGGAGACTCTCTGGAATCTGTGAGGTGAAAGAGATTAAGGTTTTGGCGAAAGGGAGAGAGATAAAGATTAGAATTGAAGGGGATAGATTTCTCTACAAGATGGTCCGGCGGATAGTTGGGACCTTAGTTGACTTCGCCCGGGGGAAGATTGAAAGAGAAGATATTGTTAAGGCGTTAGAGGAGAAACCTCATCGTCCCTTCACCACCGCCCCACCCCAAGGGCTCTGTCTAATTAGGGTGAGATACTAAGATTGAGAAGAAGCTTCTTTACCACTCCGACCGTGTTTGATGACACTCCCCTCTTCAATGAAGATTACATCTTCGGCGATGTTAGTGGCCAGGTCGGCAATCCGTTCTAAGTTCCGACCGATGAGAATTAGTTGAAACCCCCGTTCAATCGTCTTTGGGTCGGCGAGCATAAAGGTGATTAACTCCCGAAAGATTTGGTCCCGAAGGGCATCAACCTCATTGTCCCTTTGCAGGACATCTCGGGCTAACTGGACATCGCCTCTGAGAAAGGCGTTGAGGCTATCGGTCAGCATACCGATTGCCTTCTCCGCCATCCTCGGGATATCAATTAGAGGTTTCACATAAGGTTTGGGGATGAGGTAGAGGGCGGCTTGGGCGATATTGACCGCATGGTCACCAATCCGCTCCAAATCGTTGTTAATCTTAATTATCATCACGATTGTCCGGAGCGGGGTCGCTTCGGGTTGGTGGAGGGCGATTAAGGCAATCGCCTCTTTCTCAATCTCAATTTCGTGCTCGTTCACCTTCTTCTCCTCTTCCTCAATGACCCTTTTGGCCAGTTCGGGGTCCTTTTCCGTTAATGCCCTAATACTTTCTCGCACCATACTCACAACTAAGTTGGCGCAAGTGATTAACTTTTCCTTAAGGTTATTTAATTTCTCTTCTAAGAGCATAAATTCTCCCTCTTCTTAATTTTCAAAGGTTACCAAAAGCCAATCTCTTATCTCTTCCCTTAGATTGCGGAAGGAGGCGATATCTTCTTCCTCGGGGTGAGGAAAATTTTTGTGGAGATAATTCCTCCCACCAGGAAAGAATGGGCAGGCTTCCTTTGCTTGGTCGCAGACCGTCACCACGTAGTCAAAATCCATCCCCTCAAACTCTTTCAGACTTTTGGCATGCTGGTCCGTGGCGGAAATCCCGACCTCTTTTAGAACTTCAATCACCAGAGGATGAATCTCTTTTGGCTCAATCCCAGCACTGAATACCTCATACCTTTCCCCAAAGAGTTTTCTCATCAAACCTTCGGCAAGTTGGGAACGAACCGCATTTTGCCAGCAGAGGAAGAGAATTTTCTTCTTAGCCATACTTACCAATTAAAAACTCTTCGGTCCGGCGGTCTTTGGGTCGGGTAAAGATGCTCTCGGTTCTTTCAAACTCAACCATCTCGCCCAACCACATAAAGGCGCAATAGTCTGAGACCCTGGATGCCTGTTGCATATTATGGGTGACGATGACGATAGTGTAGTCTTTCTTTAATTTAGTAATCAACTCTTCTAACTTAGCGGTGGCGATTGGGTCTAAGGCGGATGCCGGTTCATCAAGGAGGATGATATCTGGTTCAACCGCTAAACAACGGGCGAGGCAGAGTCTTTGCTGTTGACCACCGGAGAGTTCAAAGGCGTTTTGAGAGAGTTTATCCTTCACCTCATCATAGAGGTTAGCGGCTTTAAGTGCTTGCTCAACCCGTTCTCGGATATTCCCGAGACGGTGAATCTTCGGACCAAAGGCAACATTCTCATAGATTGATTTCGGGAAAGGGTTCGGTTTTTGAAAGACCATCCCAATTCTCTTTCTCAAATCAATCAGGGAGACATCCGGGTCATAGATGTTCTTGCCGTCAATTAAGACTCTTCCCTTAATGGTTGTGTTCGGGATTAAGTCATTCATCCGATTGAGACAGCGCAAGAGGGTTGACTTCCCGCAACCGGATGGTCCCATAATGGCGGTGACCGCTTTCGGCGGAATGACCAGATTGATATTTCTCAAAATCGGTAGCTTGCTAAACCAGAGGGAGAGGTTTTCAATCACAATCTTACCTTCCACCTTACCAGTATCTCTTCACCGATTTCATTCTCAAAAATAGGGCTAGTCCGTCAAAGGCGAGGACAAAGAGAAGGAGAACGATTGCCGTGCCAAAGGCTTGGGGTCTAACCTTTAAGATATTCTCGTGTTGGGTGGCAAGGATGAAGAGGTGATAGGGGAGAGCCATAAACTTATGAAATGGGTTTGTGGGTAGGTGTTTTAGATAGAATGTCACCCCGGTGAAGAGGATTGGGGCGGTTTCCCCGCAGGCACGGGCAAAGGCGAGGAGGATGCCGGTCAAAATTCCTGGGAAGGCATAAGGGAAGACCTCTTTTCTTATCGTCTCCCATTTCGTTGCTCCCAAGGCGAACGCTCCTTCCCGAAAGGAATGGGGAATTGAGCGCATCGCCTCTTCGGTTGTGGCGATAACTACTGGTAAGAGGAGAAGGGAGAGGGTTAGACCACTGGCTAAGATTGACATCCCGAAATTGAATTGGCGGACAAAAAGGGCTACGCCAAATAGACCATAAACGATTGACGGGATACCGGCTAAACTCCTTATGGAACTACGGATGACCTTAAAGAGAAAATTGTCGGGTGAGTATTCTGCTAAATAGACACCACCGGCGATGCCAATCGGCACCGCAAAGATTAATGAGACGAAGGTGACAAAGACCGTGCCGACAATCGCCGGGAAGATTCCGCCTTCGGTCATCCCTTTCTTCGGGAAGGCAGTTAAGAATTCCCAGCTTAGCACCCGAATGCCATTCTCTAAGAGGTAGAAGATGAGGAAGAAAATGATGGAGAGAAAGAAAATGAGGGGGAGACCAGCCAGAATGAAACCGAGATTATTTTTTAGTCCACCGAGACTTTCTCTTCTTTTCATCAGGTTAGAATCTTCTTCTCTTTCTTCAAGAGACTTTCGGATAAGAGGTTAATGAATAGAGAGATGAAAAAGAGGATAAGACCTAAGGCGAAGAGAGAAAAGAAGTGGGTCGTCCCTTGGGCGACTTCACCCAATTCAATGGCAATCGTTGAGGTAATCGTTCGGGTTGGGGCAAAGAGGGAACGGGCGATAATTGGGGCATTGCCGGCGACCATCAAGACCGCCATCGTCTCCCCAACCGCCCGGCCAAAGCCTAAGAGGGAGGCGGCAATAATTCCTGACTTTGCGGCGGGTAAGACGACCCGAACACTCGTTGTCCACTTTGAGGCGCCTAAGGCATAACTTGCCTCCCGAAAAGAAAAGGGAACGAGACGCAAGGCATCGTCCGCCACGCTGATTATCGTCGGAAGGGACATTAGGGCTAAGATAATCCCGGCATTCAAAACACCCAACCCCGAAGAAACATTGAAGAGTCGGCTGATTAGTGGGGCGACCAGAGTTAATCCGAAGAAACCGATAACGACCGATGGGAAGCCAGCGAAGAGTTCAACGATTGTCTTTATTGAAACTCGGAGCCGTCCACTCAACCGTTCCGAGAGGAAGAGGGCGGAGAGAATCCCGGAGGGCAAGGCGAAGATGAGGGCGATTGAGGTAGTTAAAATCGTGCCCCAAAGATTGGGCAGGAGACCATACTTCGGCTCGCCGTAGGCGTCGGGATTCCAGATAAGGCCAAAGAGAAAATCGGTAAGTTTGACGGCGGTAAATGTCTTAAGTCCGTAGATAACCAAAAGGAGTAGAATCGCCAAGAGGACGGAACTACTCAAAATCGTAAGGGTGAGGAAGAGGAAATGGGCAATCCGGTCATTTACCTTTCGCATCATTTTTCAATTATATATTACCATTGATAAAAGTCAAAAAAGATAGCGGAGGGGTGTTTCTTCGCCATTCGCTTGTGACCAAAACACCCCTCCAGTTGCGCCAAGAGTCGTTTGGGTATCGGGGTTATCTCATTTTTGCCAGAACTTCTCTCTTCATCGGCTCGGGTAATCGCTGGAAGCCAACTTCCTCGACAATCTCTTGTCCAGCATCCGAGAGGATAAATTCAATTAACTCCTTTATTGCGCCTTTTGGCTTACCGTTCGTATATTGATATAAGGGGCGGGCAATCGGATAATTTGACAACTCCTTTTCCCCTAAGGGTGAGAGGTAAGGTGAGCGCTCATTTTGAGCAATTTTTACTATCTTGATTCCTTTCCCTTCTTTGGCATAGCCTAAGCCGACATAACCAATTCCGCTGATGTCTTGGGCGACCGCATCAATAATCTGGGCATTGCCCGCCATTTGTCGCATCGCTTGGGAGTATTCTCCTTTAACGACCATCTCCCGGAAGAAGACGAATGTGCCCGAAGCGGGTTGTCGTCCGTAGAGTGAGACGGGTTTATTTGGACCCCCAACCTCTTTCCAGTTCTTTATCTTTCCTTGATAAATCTTCGCCAATTGCGAAAGCGTTAGTTTTTCTATCGGATTCTTCTCGTTGACGACAATCGTTAAGAGGTCAATCGCAATCGGAATTTCAAAAGGGTTGATGCCCGAAGCCTTTGCCTGCAGGATTTCCTTATCCTTAATCTCTCGGGAGGCATTGGCGATATCCACTTCGCCCTGAATTAAACTAGTGATACCAACGCCTGAGCCACCACCGACGACGGAGATGGTGGCGTCCGGTTTCACCTCCATATACCTCTCCGCCAATTGTTGAACTAAATTGACCATCGTGTCGGAACCTTTGATGATTATCTCCTTGGCGGAGAAGAGGCTCACGCCTACTAAAATAAGGCTTAGAAGTCTTTTCATCGGTCCCTCCATTTTACTGACTTATGGTCTTTTGCCAACTTCCCTTAACTTGGAGATAGAAGATATTTTGAGTCGGCACCGCTTTATCTTTGTACTTTTCTCTCTGCCAATTGAACTGGAAAACAATATTTCGACCGAAGGGGTAGTAATTGAGACCGAGGATGAGTGTTTGATAACTCTTCTTGTCCACCTTCTTGCCGTCTTCTTTTTGGTTCCAAATATCAAACCGCCCGATGAGTTCCAGCTTGAGCGGGAGGACTTTTATCATCGGCATCACCCAGAAACCCCCGAGGTCAAATTCTTTTTTCTTCTCAACCTTTTCGCCACCGGCGGTATCGGTGTGAACTCGGTTATAGGTGTATTTAATGTATTCGCCTTCAACACTAAATATTCCAAAGAGGGCGAGTTTGAGAAACGGGGCATAAGCCAAACGACCCTTGACCAGGGTATCACCGCCGATTACACCGGCTCGATAAGTGTGCAGCGCTTGGTTCTCTTTCTCGTAGAAGATTGAGCCGCCAAGGGTTAATCCGGTGAAGGGCAGGAGTCTTAAATCCGCGGTTAGACCGGGCTCGGTATTAACCGATTTTCCCACCTTCGTATAACCTTCGCCGTTGTAGAGCCCGAAGTTATATTGACCGAAGCCCTTGGGCAAGATACCGGTGAGAGAAACGCCGTAGTCTGCCGAGGCAATAACCTTATTCTTATCGGTGTAAGCCTTTTCCACGGTCTGGTATTCCCAGTCGTAAATCCGACTGAAATAGGTTTTCTGTAAGCCGATATTCAAATCTAAGTTGGGCACGGGCAAGAGGTTAGAAATCCGCAAGAATCCATCCTTGAGTTTTAGACCAGCACCATCGGCGAACTTGTCCGAGGTATAGAGGTCAGCGGTGAAGTTAAGTCTTAAATTGTCATTATACTTATAGTTGAGGCGGATATAGCCCCGGTCCAAAGAGAACCGTTTGGTGGTGAGAGTAGTTTTAAGCGTGTCGGTATTATAGGCGTGGGTGTAGCGGAGCCACTGGGTCATCTCAATTTGCGCATCTTGCGCAAAGGTTAATGCCAAGCAAAGAGAAAATAGGATTAAGATAAGGTAGCTTTTTGGCATATTCACTCCTTTTTATCTTTTTTTCATAACAAAAATTATAGATAAGGTCGGTTAAGGGGGTATTAAGGGAATCTTAATTTTTCGTTAAGAAAATTATTAAGTCAACGACGAAATCTCCAATTATTCTGCTTGATTTTTTTTAATTATTTTCTATAATTAACTTTAAGAAAGATAAAAGGGAGGAGATATGAGACGATATCTTTCTTTTTGGGTTCTTATCTTTTCTCTGCTTTTCTTATCCCTCTCCGAAGGGATGGAGAATTTACCCAGAGGAGCTTATCAATTTCGTCCGGATAGCGCCTACTGGCTAACTTGCCGGAGCCAATTTAATGACGGCCGGACTATTGATACCGCGGATTATGCAATCGCCTTCTTTGATAGCGCCGGCTTTGGTCTTGATGCCGGGACTTGCACAATTGATGACCGGGAGATGCGAAAGCGGACTGATACCACTCCCGGTATCTTATATTTTCTTAGTGGTCAGGAGGGGTTCAAGTTCTTCTTTGACTACTTGTATCGCTTTCGGGCGGAGGGGAGGGGAAGCATACCGGCAATTAACGATACCCTCCGTTCCCCTTTGGCGGATATCAGAATTGAGGCGCCCAGACCGAATGAGACATTAAGAGTCGGGGAAGGTCTACTGGTGAAATGGGCTTCTTCGGGGCGGGAGAATAATATCTTCATTCGGATTTCCGGTAGCGGTCGCCCGCCTCTCAATTACTATCCCGTCTTTGATTCCGCCCGCTTCTTTATTCCGGTGGAATCTTTGCGCCTTTTTTCCTCAGGTCCCCTCTCCTTCACCTTGGGTCGGAAGAATCGGAAGCTCTTCTCGTTACCCCAATTCCGTTTAATTGCCTTGAGTATCGTTGAAGAGAATTTGACCTTATACCCCCCTTCCGGAATAGAAGAGAGGTCTCCTTCCCTTTTTGCGCAAAAGAGAGACCTCGGATTTGAGGTTTATGATGCGAGTGGAAAGAGGGTAAGGGAGGTGAAAGGGAAAGGGGTCTATTTCTCTCGGGTAAGGGTTGAGGGGAGGAATTATTTTAGGAAGTTCGTTTTCTTTCGGTAGCGGATTTTTTAGATTTTTGGCTTATCCTTTTGCCTAAAAAGCCTCTTTTTGGAAGATTACTTTTCCCGAAAAATGTGGTGTTCGGGGACATCGTCCCTACAAATGAGGTCCTTACTAAACAAATCTATTTCATCCAAAATTACC
>FWPV01006448.1_pt1 | contig 22393 bp, 22 predicted proteins | sample 2228371 | NCBI WGS metagenome assembly FWPV01 (sample SAMEA103939776, study PRJEB20133) | metagenome | reverse complement strand
CTCCTGCCTATGTTATTGCTTATTCTATCCGTACTGAATTCAATACCGATTCGGTATTTTTCATGATACTTCTAGGAATTATTTCGAACGGTCTTCTGATAATGTACACTAATAAATTTTACGCTTTTCTTACAGCTGAGAACAGAAAAGGATATGTGGAAACCGGGCTAGTTAAAAATCTTCGATACAACTATACTTTTTCGGGATCAGAGGGTATTTCATTATCGTCGGTATTAAGCCCAGTCAAGCGGTTCTCCGGTCACATCTTCGATCATATTTTCAAAAACGCCGGGTTTCAGTATCTCTCAACAATAAAGGAACAGGCGTCTTTTCTTATTACAGGGCTTATTATAATCGAAATGGCTCTCAACATCCACGGTCATCTTACCTACGAACTTTTACGTCAGCTGCTTTACAAAAATTACCCTTTGGTTCTGACTATTATTCTGGCAATTTTTTACACAGTCAAAAGTACAGAGATTGTTGCAGATCTTCTTGTATATCTTGAATCGAGACGCTATGAAAACAGGCAGTAAGTCTTTTTTAAATTATTTTTCGAAAAAAGACGGACGATGGCTTTTTATATGGATTGCTGCAATATCAGCCGCAGGTATATGGGATATGTTGTTTCTGAACCGGCCTGCACTGATCAGAGTGATCTCCGGATTTATAAATACATGTATTATTTCTTTTCTCTCCGTTGTATTTACGATTTCTATTGCATGGCTAATGACTCTAGCTTTGTATTATTTCGGAAACGCAAGAAACCGTACCGGTCTTTATATTATCTCTTTCTTCCTTAATCTTATCAGATCCATACCTCAGATCGTCGGAGTGCTTTTCGGTTATATCGCAATATCAACGCTTATTGTGGGAGAGATTATCCATGGAAAAGTAATTGTTTTTATTCTGATGGCTTTATGCATGAGTTTTTTCATAATGCCCGAAGTCATTGATCTTTTGATCGAAAGAATAGATCATTTTACAAAACTTGACTTTTTCAATGCCATGCGCGTATGCGGAGTGTCGACATGGCGGATTATAAATTTCGATATTCTGTGGAAGAACAGCAGGATCCATATCCTCAACAAACTTATTGCAGTGTTCGGAATCGCTGTTTTTCTGCAATGCAGCGTCGATTTCATAATTTCGGTAGGACTCTCTTCCGACGTCAATTCGGTCACACTTCCCGTGACGCTCGGAAGCCTGCTTGCGAAAATCGACAGCAAGCAGGACATTCTTGCGTTAGGGAATACACTCACCAATCCTGCATACTTTCCAAGACTTTTCTTTGAGCATCTCCAGGGTATTACTGTAGCTTTTCTTATCGTAATTACCCTTCTTTCTGTTTATCAGATATCATGCGGTTACGCAGAAAGACATAAGCTGTGAATATAAGGTTATTCGATATATCGGTCTCTGCAGAAGGCCGTCCAGTGGTCGAAGTATGCGCATATCCGGTGTATGACGATTGCATTACTTTCCTTTTCGGAGAATCTGGAATAGGGAAATCGGTTATTTCGAAAGCACTTTACGGTTATTCATACAATACTGATTTACAGATAGTAGTCAATGGTAAGCCCTATTTCCGTCACCTTAAAGATCCATGGACTCAGGCTGTAAAACGTAACAGTTTCTTTGTTTTTCAGGAGCCCTCTTCACATCTTAACCCCCTCATGAGGATAAAAGAGCAGTTGAACGAAGGGAGTCTTGCCGAACCCGGCGGAGATGAGATACTCCGTCGTCTATGGAATACGTCGGGCGAGACAGTTCTGAAAAAAATACTTGAGGTTTTTCCGAAACCCTACAGACCCAGCGGCGGCGAAAAGCAGCGGATCCTAATCGCAATGGCATTTAAGAGAATAGAAGCATGGATATCCTCTCCGGTATCAGATGAGCCTACATACTTCGTATTCGACGAACCTACCGGCAGCCTCGATAATTCCTACCGGAATCTTTTTCTTGATATGCTTTTCGAAAAATATTCAAAGAAGCGATTTACAGCAGTTATTATAACCCATGATTATTCCATAATAAGTGAAATTGTCAACCGCCATAGGCAATTTATCGACAACATCCGCTTTTCTGAGCTTTCCCGATGCGGGGAATCATCGGTAAAAGTCAATGATTTCTCGGCAGAAAAATACCTCGACTGGCTAAAAGAATCGCATACCGTTGTCTCTACAGATATAATCGCCGAACCGGTTCTGGAAGTTAAGCCTCAATTTTCTATTTTCAATCGTAAACTCGGTATCTTCGGCGACAGTAATCGTACTCATCTGCGTCCGCTGGTTATAAACAAAGGAGAAATGGTCTATCTCAAAGCGCCGAGCGGGACGGGAAAAACGACACTGGCGAAAATAATTATGGGCATTTATCATGCAGATAGTTTTTCTATGATGCTTGACGGACTCTCTATCGACGAAAAAACACCTCTTTCAGTCTGGCAGTCTGCAATATGGGGAAAGGCGGCAACTATGGTTTTCCAACATGCCGACGAAGCCCTTAACCTGTTATCAACAGTAAGAGAAACATTCAAGGGATTGCCGTTAAGAAAACCTTTGTCCCACGATGAACTCAAGTCGTTTCTTGAAGAACTGTTCGAAAAGCCGGTTACCGATTCTTTTCTCTCTAAAAAAGTAGCCTTTCTGAGCGGCGGTCAGAAACAACGTCTGAATCTTCTTCGCTGCCTGATTCTTAAAACGAAACTTCTCATTCTCGACGAACCGCTAAACGGCCTTGATTTCGAGAGCGTGATAAAGGTTCTCGATCTTCTTATCGAAAAACAAAAACAGGGCAGCGCCATCCTTATGATATCACACAACGAAGAAATCTTCGAACATTTTGTAGAAGAAAGAAATATTTACTATTTAGGTATGATCGGTTAGAAGGATTGATTTACAGTGGCAGATTATGCACGAGTGACAGGGTAGCATCTGGCTTTTTCCATTTTCTCCATTTCATCATTACCAGATCATAAAAGGTCAAGATGAGATGAAGGGCCTGACTTCCGCTCATTTTATAACATTTCCATTTTCCCATATTATTTCAGTTACGACCGGTTTTTCGCCGGAAGAATAATCGTAGAAAATCTCTTTTCCGTTTTTCTTGCCGTTGTAGAAATTTGCCTCATAGACCATTCTGCCCGATTCGTCATATCCGAATTCCCGTCCTTGCTTTACGCCCGAAACGTAATTCTCTATTTTCGCAGGTCTTCCGTTGTCGTGGTATATGGTTTCGGTTCCGTGACGAAGACCGAATTTGTAGTTGGTCTCTTTCTTCTTAACGTTATCGGCATTCCAGAATATCTCTTTGCCGTCTTTCATGCCGTTTTTGTAACAAGTTTCTTTTAATTTGACTCCCGATGCATCCCAGAGTATTTCGATACCATGCTTTTTTCCGTTACGATACGTAACTTCGCTCTTTTTTGTCCCGTTAGGATACCACACCGTATATACTCCGTGTTTAACCGGCTCTTTGTAAAGCGGAGATGTTTTAAGCGAATATCTTATTTGACCTTCTTCACTACTACTTTCTTCAATAATCCGAACGCTCACACATCCCATCGGCACAATCAGCATGGGAACCAGAAACCACGATATGAATCCTAATCTAATCAACCCCCTAAAACCCCTTTCGTAAATAATAAACACCCCTTTTGATTCCATGGCTGCGATATTTGTTGCAATGGTAATGAGGCCGATTTTATTCTTCGCATCTATTATATTTACTAATATACAAAAATGGGTGTTGTTGAAACATAACGAAAAAGTCGATGTTTCTTGTATAGAAAAGTCCGAATCGAAGTATGGTCGATAGAATTAATCTTGCAGAAAGGCTTGAAGAAGTAAGAAATCGTATCAGTATTGCTTGCGAGCGGTCCGGACGAAGGGCTGAATCTGTAACGCTGATAGCAGTCACAAAAACGCAGCCTTTGGAAAAAGTTCAGGCGCTGATAGATCTGGGAATAAACAACATCGGCGAAAACCGCGTTTCGGAGATTCTGGAAAAGAGGCCTAGATTGAAAGGAAATTTTACGATGCATCTGGTCGGCCATCTTCAGACAAATAAGGTGAAACGGGTACTTCCTTATATTCATATGATACAATCAGTCGACAGGATTAGGCTTATCGAATATATAGAGCGTTATCTGCCGGAGGATGTAAAGCTACCGGTTTTGGTGGAAGTAAATACTTCAGGAGAACGGTCCAAACAGGGTTGTCTGCCGGAGGAGTGCAGAGCCATTACCGAGCGGATTATAAAAGGCGGGAAGCTTTTAGCGTGCGGTTATATGACCATAGGGCCGCTTGGCGGTGACGAGAAAAGCACCAGGAGGGCTTTTTCGCTTCTTCGCGATATTGCCGAAAGAAACCGCGACCTGATTTCCGCTCCCCATTTGTCAATGGGTATGAGCGCCGATTTCGAATGGGCGATATCCGAAGGAGCCACTATGGTGCGGATAGGCACTCTTCTTACGGGGGAACGCGGATGATTTTTTATATTATCAACACCATGTTTCGCATTTATGAAATCATAGTCGTAATAAGGGTAATATTCTCGTGGATAAGAGTCGACGAATATCATCCGGTTGTACAATGGGTATACCGGCTTACCGAACCTTTGCTCGAACCCATCAGAAGGATATTGCCGACCAACAAAATAGGAATCGATTTTTCGCCGTTTCTGCTGCTTCTGGCGCTCGCGCTGGTGCAGCGGACGGTATTAAGGTTGATTTTTTCATTTTAGCGCTGGAGCCGAAAGATGAGGATATCGCCGCTTGACATAAGAAAGCAACCTTTTCGTCGGACATTCAGAGGTTTCGACCCCGACGCCGTAAACAGTTTTCTCGAAATGGTGGCCTCGGAATACGAAGCGATAATAGGCGAGAACAACAACCTTGCGACGCGCATAAAAAACCTCGAGCAACGCCTCGAATCTTACGAAAAAATAGAACGGATGCTAAACGAAACTCTTATTACTGCCCAGAAGACCACCGATGAGGCTAGAGTAAACGCGCAGAAAGAGGCGGAACTCATTATAAAAGACGCTCAGATACGGGCACAGCAATATGAAGACGAGGCCAGAATGAGGGTACATGAACTCGAGAGTGAGGCGATTGCGCTGCGAAATCAGAGGGATAGTTTCCTTGCCAGGTTCAGGGCAATGCTTACAACACAATTGAATCTTCTGGATGTTATAAGCGGGGAACTGCGGGGGCTTCAGGGAGAAGAGTGCAACCCCTCAATGGAACTCGCCGAAGAAACGATTATGGACGATGTGCCTCCTCAGCCGGATGTTTCCGGCGTGGATTCCTGAATCTATGGGACATTGTACTTTGCCGGTAAGTCTGAAACCTAATTCAAAACATGAAGGAATCTCATTTTTATCGCCGGAGGGGTCGCTTCAGGTATCGGTAAATGCTCCGGCAATAGAAAACCGCGCCAACGAACGCTGTATCGCATTGCTTGCGGAAAGACTGGGGGTACCGAAGTCGAGGTTGCGTATCATAAAAGGAGGCCGTTCGAGAAACAAGATTATTGCATGTGAAGGCATATCCCGAACCGATGCGATAGAACGGCTCAAAGAATCCGAAAATATTTAAGATTAAAAGTATATACAAAAAATCCAAGGAGCGAACTCAATGAACGATACATTCTTAATGATGCAGGAAGCGGCGTCGTTTATCAGAAGTAAAAGCGCCGTCGAGCCTCTTATAGGCATTATTCTGGGCACAGGTCTCGGTAAACTTGCCGACGCTATAGAAAAAGAGGCCGTTATACCCTACGAGACCATACCGCATTTCCCTGTGTCAACCGTGGAATCACACGCCGGAAAACTGATAATGGGTAAACTTAAAGGGAAACCGGTTTTTGCAATGCAGGGCCGTTTCCATTATTACGAAGGTTATTCGATGCAGCAGATCGTTTTTCCCGTGCGCGTGATGAAGCTTATGGGGGTTAAAACGCTTATCGTATCAAACGCATGCGGAGGCGTCAATCCTCTTTTCACTCCCGGTTCGATTGCAGCCATTATCGATCATATAAATCTACTTGGCGGCAATCCTCTTATAGGCCTCAACGATGAGCGTATCGGCCCCCGTTACCCGGATATGTCGGAGCCGTATTCGAAAGAACTGCTCGACCTTGCTGCGGAGATTGCAATAAGGAATAATATCCGCCTGGAAAGGGGAGTATACGCGGCAATGCCGGGTCCTATGCTCGAAACCAGGGCCGAATACCGGATGCTCAAGCTTATAGGTGCGGATATGGTGGGAATGAGTACTGTTCCGGAAGTGATCGCAGCCGTACATGCCGGAATAAGGGTTCTCGGGTTATCGGTTGTCACAGACGCCTGTCTGCCGGATGCGCTTGAACCTGTCGACATCAAAAAGATCATTGCGACTGCAAATCGCGCAGAGCCGGTTCTGGTAAGGCTTATCGAGAAGGTGATCGAGGCGTTATGAGTAACGGAGTATTCAGAAATGTAAATTCAAAAGTAAACTTTCCAGAAATAGAGAACGAAATCATTAACTTCTGGGATCAAAACGGTGTTTTCGAAGAAACCCTGGCAAAAACCGCCGATTTGGAGCCTTATGTTTTCTACGACGGCCCGCCGTTTGCAACCGGACTGCCTCATTACGGACATTTGCTTGCCGGCACCCTGAAAGACATTGTTCCGCGCTACTGGACAATGCGCGGAAGGTATGTCGAACGCAGATTCGGATGGGACTGCCACGGTCTGCCGGTGGAAAACGAAATGGAACGGGAATTCCGCGTATCCGGAAAACGGGATATCGAAAAACTGGGTATACATCTTTTCAACGAGGCATGCCGTTCGATAGTTCTCCGTTACACTTCACAATGGGAAAAAGTAGTAAAAAGAATGGGGAGATGGGTTGACTTCGTAAATCAGTACCGAACTATGGATCCCTCATATATGGAGAGTATATGGTGGGTTTTTTCCGAGGTGTGGAAGAAAGGACTGATTTATCAGGGATTCCGCGTTCAGCCGTACTGCCCGAGATGCGCAACACCGCTATCCAATTTCGAAGTCAACGAAGGCTACAGAGACGTTCCCGGCCCTTCGATTACGGTTACTTTCCCGATTGCCGGAAACGAACAGACTAAGCTTCTGGTATGGACGACCACCCCCTGGACGCTGCCGTCGAATGTCGTCTGTGCCGTCTCACCGGATATCACCTATGTAAAGATCCGCGACGGTAAAGACATATTTATATTAGCGCAGGATAGACTGAGCGCATATTACCGCCAGGAAAGCAATTACGAGATTCTGGAGACGATGAAAGGACGGCAGCTTGAGGGCATGAGGTATATACCTCTTTTCGATTACTTTTCTCACTATGATAAACGGTTTTTCCAGATAGTATGTGCAGATTTCGTCTCCACCGAAGACGGCACCGGCATAGTCCATATCGCGCCCGCATTCGGCGAAGACGACTTTCAGGTCGGCGCCCGGATGGGGCTTCCCATTGTATGTCCGGTGGACGATGAAGGAAGATTTACCGAAGAAGTGCCTCAGAGTCGTTTACGAAGCGGACGCCGACATAATATCGGCCATCAAAGAAGCGGGACGTCTTGTCGTCCGCAGCAGCATTACCCACAGATACCCGTTCTGTTACAGATGCGACAGCGCTCTTATTTACAAGGCCATCACAACCTGGTTTATGAAGATCGAGCCGCTTAAAAGCATCATGCTGGCCGCAAACGAAGATATACATTGGGTACCCGATCACCTTCAGCATGGCCGTTTCGGGAAGGGAATCGAAAGCGCTCCCGACTGGAACATTTCCCGCAACCGGTACTGGGGCACTCCTCTACCTGTATGGATCTGCGAATGCGGCCACAGAGAATGCGTAAGCAGCCTCTCACACCTACACCGGCTTATAGGAGAAGGCGATGAAACCAAAGGAGCAATAATTCACGCCAAAATAGCAGATGAAGTAGAGAGAAGGATTAAAAAAGATGCTCGGGGGAAGATTATTTCTGCCGGCATTGATCCGTTGTGGGCTCATCGGCTCGAAGCCGCATCTATCGACAAAAGAGATATTCATCGCCACATAGTAGACGAGTTTTCGGTTTTATGTCCTTCATGTAAAGAGAGACGGATGCGTCGGACGCCTGAGGTTCTCGACTGCTGGTTCGAATCGGGTTCGATGCCGTATGCGCAGATGCATTATCCGTTCGAAAACAAGGAAAGGTTCGAAAAGAATTTTCCGGCGGATTTCATTGCCGAGGGGCTTGACCAGACCAGAGGATGGTTCTATACATTGACGGTGCTGAGCGCCGCGCTCTTTGGAAAACCCGCTTTTAAAAATGTAATCGTAAACGGCATCATACTTTCTGAAGACGGGAAGAAACTCTCGAAACGCCTGAAGAACTATGCACCACCCGAAACGGTTCTTCAGGAACTCGGCGCAGATGCATTACGGCTTTTTCTTATAAATTCTCCCGCAGTAAAGGCGGAAGACCTTCGGTTTTCCGAAAAGGGCGTATCGGAGATGTCGCGTGCAGTTTTACTGCCCTTCTGGAATGCATACTCTTTCTTCGTCACCTATGCCAATGTTGACGGATGGAAACCGCACTCATGCGAACCTCCGAAAGCCGCCGATCTAGATATGTGGATCATTTCTCTTTTGAACCATACTATAAAGCTGGTAAACGAAGAAATGGAACGATACAATCTTTATAAGGTTGTACCGCTGCTTGTGGATTTCATCGATAATCTGACCAACTGGTATATAAGAAGAAGCCGCCGCAGATTCTGGAAAAGCGAAAACGACACCGACAAAGACATGGCTTATTCGACTCTCTATTTTGTGCTGGTGGAATTTACAAAAGTAATGGCACCGTTCTTGCCGTTTCTTACGGAGGAAATATACAGAAATCTGGTGGTTGGAAAGATACCGGACGCTCCTCCGAGTGTTCATCTAAATCCTTTTCCTAAAGACCGGCCGGGGCTTACTGATGAAGATGTTGAACGTAAAATGAGGCTGGTTCGCCAGGCTGTGGCTTTAGGGAGGCTTTTGCGCAGCCGTTTTACAATAAAGACACGTCAGCCTTTGCGCGTGTTTACAGTTATAGTGCGTGACAACGGTATCTGCTCTCAGCTCAAAGAAATGGAGTCTCTGATACGCGAAGAGCTTAATGTAAAGGAAGTACGGTTCGATACAAACGAGGAAGCAGTGGTTTCGATAAGTGCAAAGGCTAATTTTAAAAAGTTGGGCAAAATTTTCGGAAAATCCATGAAGGAAGCCGCCGCCGTAATAGAAAAATTTACACCTGCGCAGATCCACGCTCTTGAGAACGGAGAAACCATCGAGGTCGTATCCCTGCCCATCGGAATCGACGACATAGAAATACGACGCACCAAACTTCCGGGAATAGAAGTGGAAACCGAAGGCGAATTGACGGTTGCTCTGGATACAACCATAACGGAAGAACTTCGCATGGAAGGCTTGGCGCGCGAGTTTGTCAATCGTATCCAGAACATGCGAAAAAATGCAAACATGGAGGTATGCGACCGTATTATTATAACTGCCGCCGTCACAGACGAGGTTGCCGAAGCTCTACGTCGTAACCGGGATTATGTGTGCGCCGAAACTCTCGCAACCGACCTCAAGCTGACCGATAAACCGCAGGATGGCATGGAAAAGGTTGACGTAGACGGGTATGAAACCTCCATTCTTATAAGCGTTGTCAAGCAATGACGGCTTGTTTATGTAAACGTCAGACCATGATTAAGTTGCTGAAGCACAGAAAGATCCGTAAACTGCGTTATTTTTTTTTGCGTGCAGCCACACATGCGGCAGTTGATGCGACGGGTGTAATCCCGAGAAGAGCCGGACTTGCGCTTTTCGGAACTATAGGTTCGCTGGTATACCTCATCCCGCACGACGAACGTAAACTGACAAAAGATCATCTCACTATGATATTCGGTCATGAATGGGATAAAGAAAAAATAGACAGAACCGCCGCGGCAGTATATCGCGAACTCGGAAAAAACATTTTCGACGCATTCTATCTCCCGCGACTCGCACCGGCGGATTTCAACCGGATCGTAACCCATGATCCTCTTGACGCGGTCGAATCGGAGTACCGGAAAGGAAGGGGAGGAATTGTTATTACGGCGCACACCGGCTGTTTCGAGATGCTGCTCCACTTCTTCCCTAAACACGGATTCAAAAGTTTTGCTGTTGGACGTAAACTTCACGATGAGGGGCTAGACAGAATAATACGCCGGATAAGAAGCGGAGAGGATATTGTTTATATGGATCGTTCGGAAGCGGTTCGGAAGATCATAAGACTCTTACAGGAAGGAAGACTTTTCGGGGTGCTGGTTGACCAGGATACTTCGGTGGAAGGAGTTTTTGCTGATTTTCTTGGCAGAAAAGCCTTTACACCTTCGGGACCGTTGAAAATAGCAATGAAATTCAATGTTCCTGTCTTCGTTGCTACTACTGCAAGACAGAATGGAGACAAACACCATGTATTTATAACCGGGCCCTTAAATTTACGGCGGAACGGAGACTTTGAGAGTGATCTGGTTTTCAATGCCGCAACCGTAAACGGAATAATATGTGAAACGATAAAACGTTACCCGGAGCAATGGGTATGGATGCACCGGAGGTGGCGGAGGCAGCCGCTAGGGGCCGGAGTACCTGCGGCCGTGGAGGTATGATGATGCGGCTGTTATTTCTTAACATTCTTGCGTCGGTAATGCTCTGCTTGTGTCAATGTGAGCCGAAAAAGGAAAAACCGCCGGTCGCCGACACGGCTGTAAACGTACCTGTACAGAAATTCGGCGGCGCCGAGCTTCGTTTTTTCAACGAAGGATATATACAGTGGAGACTCGAGGCAGATTATATGTGTAAACCGATCGCAGATACCGGTTCCATCACGGTGGTGCCGGTCAGGCTTTGGCTCTACGATTCGCTCGGTAAAGTACGAACAAAGGTGCTTGCCGATTCAGGAAGTATCGGCAATAAAATGCAGAGTTACAACATCTGGGGAAACGTTTATATTCGTACCCGGGATTCGATGCTGGTGCAGACCGAAAGACTTAGGTGGTATAAGGAGCGCCGTCGCGTGCAGTCGGACACTTTCGTTCAGATAGAAACAAAAAAAGGCGATGTTCTGCGGGGAAAGGGTCTTGACGCCGCCGAAGATTTTTCCCGCTTTAAATTCAAATCGGACGTTACCGGAAAATTCCCCGATTTCAAGAGAAGGGTGGAAAGCAATGATACCTCATTTTTCTGACTCCTCCCGGGGAAGTGTGCTTATGATCCGGCCTGTCGTTATTTTTGTTACGGCAGCTTTGCTTGCGGTAGTAAACCTGCATGCGGAGGATAATACAAAGCCACGGAGCCGAAAAAGTCCTACCCTTATCCTTCAATCCGCAAACAGCAACGAAAACAGTTTCATCAACGGAGAGTTTGTCAGCGTACTAAGCGGCAACGTCGTGTTTATCTACGACGACATCACTATTCGTTCCGACGAGGCGACCTGGTGGCGGAACGAGGGACGAATCAATTTTTCCGACAACATCCGGATTACTCAGAAATCTCAGATATTGACATGTAATAAAATGCATTTTACAAGACAGACAAACCGTATCGACGCTTTCGGCCGATTCCGTTACCGTGATACCGTCGAACGCGTGGAATTGACAGGAGAGACCGCATCCTACCGGATCGATACGAAATATTTTACTCTCGAGGGTAAGCCTCGTCTTGTACGCTTCGATACCGCATCGGCCGAGACACTTATAATTAAGGGCAAGAAGATGATCTACAACGATTCTCTCAAGCAGGCCGCGGTAATCGACAGCGTAATCATAACAAAAGGAAAACTTACATCACGCTGCGAACGCGCGGTATATTTTACCGAAAGGAACGAAGCGGCTTTACGGAAACAACCGCGCATTGTTTACGACATTCACGAACTGGCGGGCGATTCTATCGATCTGCGGTTCGGCAAAGAATCGCTCCGGAGCGCCTCCGTCTACCCGAACGCCCACGGCCTCTATCTTGATATATCCGGAAACGACGCGGACACAGCATTTACCAATGTATGGGGAGACAGCCTTTATATGTCGGTTACCGACTCCGGATACCTAGATTCCTTATGGGTAAACGGTAAAGCCTTAAGCAAGTACTACGTAACCTCGTCATCAGATATGGTCAATCAGGCAAGCGGAAAGGTTATGCTTATGTCTTTCGGACGCGACGGCAATGTGGAAAAAGTAAAAATATGGGGAAATGCACGCAGCACCTATTTTATAGAAGAAAAAGATAGTCGTGGCGTAAATGAGGCAAGCGGAGACAGTATTACCGTCGAATTTAAAAAGGGCAAAGCAGTATTTTTAAACCTGGCCGGAAGCGCCAGAGGTATTTTCTTCCCGTCCGACCTTTAACAGGAAACTTATGGAACAGGATAATTCCGGAAAAACCGAAGCTGAATCGATGGAGTCTTTGCAGGGGATCGAAAGCGAAAAAAGAAAAATAGTAAGTGACAGCCCGACCACCTGTTTCTCCGGAGCCGTAGAAAAGGCAGCGACCGGAACAGTTCTTTCCGGAAGCGAAAATCCGGCCGGCGCCGAACCTGATAAAAGAGTGCGGGAAATAAGAACCGAAGGTCTGGTAAAGGTATACAATAAACGCCGCGTAGTCGATGGGGTTTCGATAGTTGTACGCCGGGGAGAAATAGTAGGGCTTCTCGGCCCTAACGGCGCGGGAAAAACCACCGTCTTTTACATGATCGTTGGCCTTATCCGTCCCAATCGCGGTTCGATCTTTCTTGATAATAAAAATATTTCTCGTAAACCCATGTATAAACGGGCCCGCATGGGTATAGGATACCTTCCTCAGGAAGCTTCGATATTCAGGAAATTGACAGTAGGCGATAATATTATGTCGATACTTGAACATCAGAAAATGAGTTCAAAGGAACGTAAAAATCGTATGAGGCAGCTTCTGGAAGATCTCCATGTAGCTCATCTCGAAAAGAGCTTCGGCTATACCCTCTCGGGAGGTGAACGTCGCCGGGTAGAAATAGCACGCGCTCTGGCAATAAAGCCCGATTTTATTTTGCTCGACGAACCTTTTGCGGGCGTCGATCCCATCGCTGTCGAGGATATCCAGAGTATAGTTCATGACTTAAAGCTTAAAGGATACGGAGTGCTCATCACCGATCATAATGTTCGTGAAACCCTTCGTATAACCGACAGAGCATACATAATTGCCGAAGGAAAAATACTGATATCAGGAACGGCGAAAGAGCTTGCGGTCAATCCGGAAGCAAGAAGAATCTATCTGGGAAGAAATTTCAGGCTCGATTGAATATTAAAAGCGCTTGCATCGGCTGCTTATGATTTATTATTTATTAATCATTTGAAAAAATATATAATGTAAAATAAAAAGATTTATTGATATTAAAAAAAAATCAAAAAATGGATTTTTAAAAGAATTAGATACAAAAACAAGAATTTAATCGTTTAAATTTCTTTCAAGGAGTTTATTGTGAATTCAAATAATTCGGTTGTTTCTTTCTTACTGCTAGCGGCATTCTCACTTTCATCACAGACTCCGAAATATCCTTTTCCTATGAATATAAAATATCCTTACGGATATATGCCTTCCACCTTTTCAACTTCAAACTTCGAAAAGTGGTATTTGAGATATAAAAGCCAGAGCAATCTACTGCAACAATGCGGCGACGGCAGTATAGCAACCGGCACCGACGACGGAACAAAAGTTGAAGCGATGGGATGGGCTATGATCATTGCCGCTTATATGGGCGACAAAGCTACGTTCGACGGACTATATAAATTTTATAAAAAGAATATTCAGAGCCACGGAATGATGGCTTGGAAAACCAGCACCTGCGGCGGTGTAAGAGATGGCGGCAGTGCAAGCGACGGAGATCTGGATGTTGCATTTTCGCTTCTCGTTGCTACATGGCAATGGGGCGACAGCTATAAAGAAGAGGCAACCAAAACAATAAAAACCGTCGAAAAACTGATAACCCAATGTGAAGGAACATCGGTTGTTGTTGGCGGATATTCCGGCAATTCGCCTTACGGCGGATGCAGCAAAACCGATATTTCATACTACACTTTGGCTTTTTTCAGGGCATTCGCCGATTTTACGGGTAATAAAGCATGGAAAAACTTGCGGATGATACCTATACGGTTCTTAACAACGGTGCAAATAAAAATACCGGGCTTGTTCCAAACTGGCAGACATGGACCGGCAGCCCGCAGGGTAATTACGGATTCGACGCCTGCAGGACGCCGTGGCGTATAGCTCTCGACTATTTATGGAACGGAAATGAAAAAGCCAAAAAATGGTGCACAACAATATCCGACTGGGCATATAAGATCGGACCGAAAAACATAAAAGACGGATATAACCTTGACGGTTCTTCTACAGGATTTAACCATAATATGGCGTTTGTAGGAGCTTTTGCGGTTGCAGCAATGTGTAACCGCCAGGAAGTAGCGGACGCTTTCGGAGAAGAGGTGGCCCGGATGTCGTACGACAGCTACTGGTATCATGCTTACCTGGGTAACTGTTATATGCTTGCATTGACGGGAAATATGTGGAAACCGGATCTAACGGGCAATAATAGATCCCGGCTTGTATCGCAGAATGTATCATCGCGGCCGAAATTGCATTTGCTCGAAGGGAAAAATATTGTTATTAACGGCCTTCCTCAACGCTCTGTTATTACCCTTAATTCGCTTTCCGGCAGATGTATCGCTTCAGCAAGAAGCCGCGACGGAAATGCATCTATCAATATATCTTCACAAAAGGTAGGATGTTATTTAATCGCCTTTAACGACGGCTCCGGAACAGGGGCGCGACGGATTATAAAGACTTATTGATAAGTATTAAAAAAAAAACAGTTCAAAATAAAAACGCCGTCGGTTTAAAGAAAAACTATAAAATACCTCCACCTCTTCTTACATCAATTCCATATCACTTTTCCATTATGGAAATCATAGTTCCGTTTTTTTTCATTTCATGCTATATAAAATAAATGTAGACGGTAATTGCCTGATAAAAACCTTATTTGATTGGAGAAGTTTTATGATCGATAAGGAAAAAACAATAGAAAAAGCAATTTCAAAATATCATTCCATTTACCCTGCGCGCGGTAAGCGTTCGCTATATGACTGTTTCTTCAGACTTCGCGGGGAACATTACTTCGTCTTCAGAACTCAGGATAAAAAAGTCCATACCGTGAAAGCATGTATTCAAAGAAACAACCCTGTGAATATTTCCGGCGATAGCAACGGGGAAAAACGGATATCTATAATCGAAACATTGAATAAACCTATTATCTTAAGATCACTTATCGTTAAAAAACCGATCGGAACATGGCTTATCAATCTTTTCCCATCCCCGCATATCTCATGGAGCATAGCAAAAACTCAGAATGTATCCACTGATATCCAAAACATTCAAATGGGACAAAATAGTTCAACATACCAGAGCCCCTGTTCACGACCGTCGGTCGTCTTCAATCAAAATGAGATGACCGTAAATTCATACCGGTCTGCTTACAAATCACAAAATATAGAGGAAAATTGCAATACTTCAACCGCAAATCCATATGTTCGGCAACATAATTATTCGTCACAATACCTCCGGATAATAGCAAGAGGGTATCTGCCTTTAACGTATATCGAAGAATGGCTGCCGGTTCGGTGAACAGTTATAAGCTTGGACGTCCCATGGAACAACCGGGCTTAACCATGCTTCAATGAAAAAAACAAAACGTCCCGGCCTCTTATATCATTATAATCCTTCCGGGAGATCGCTTTAATAATGAAATGATAGCATGAAAACAATAAAAGACTTGTCCGCTGCAACATTCTTTTCTTCTGTTCTCTTAAGCGAACAGAAATTGCGGCGAATGTAATCTATTCAGTAACCAAACAAGGCATTTTCGAGTATATTCTTAAACGAATCCGTTAACTAGTGATTATATTATTTATCAAAGGAGAATTTTCATGAGGCTGAGGATAGTTGTATCGTTAATTACAGCAATAGGATTTACAATGCAGGTCGAATCCATCAACCTGAGAGGAAAGATTACGAATAAAAACGGTAGAGGAATAAATAAAGCTATAGTTACATTAATCGGAAAGGGTTTTAAAGACACGACCGACGTAAACGGAAATTATTCGATATATGATGGAGCGGTGGTAGGTTTACCGATTCCGCTCCTGCCGGCTTCGGAAAGAATCACCTTAAAAAATTCAGTTATTTCTCTAAGCCTTGTCAGGCCTTCCGCCGTGCAAATTGAAACGTTCGATATGAACGGAAGGCTTATTAAAAAAGCGCTTGACACTTACGCTTCAGCGGGGGTTTACCGATTCGATATCTTGAAGCAATCCAACGTTTCGGGTATGAGCGTCATCAAAGTGTCGATTAACAATAACGTTTCCACTTTTCGTTATATGCCTTTTAATAATGGAATAAAAAGCTCATCGCCTCTGAAGTCGGTTGGTATTGAAAAGAAAGAAGAGCTTGCAAGAGCCCTTGCTGCGGTTGATTCGCTGAAAGTTTCCGCTTTAAATTACAAAGATACTACAGTGCCGGTTTTTTCTTATGAAGGAGAGATCAATATAACGATGGACAGCATAACACTGGCAAAATTCAGCTTTTTCGTAACAAGTCTGAAGGCAATACAAAAACTGTCGGGAAGTCAGAACGGATTCGGCGGTGATTTCCGTTTTGGAAAGACGGGCCAGGGAGCCGGTCTGTTGGGCGCCGACAGTATCTGCGAATGTATAGCGGAAATGAGCATGCCGGGATCGAAGGTAAAAAAATGGCGCGCTTTTCTAAGCGTCACCAAAGGGCCGGACGGCAAACAGGTGAACGCAATAGACCGCATAGGTAGGGGGCCTTGGTATGACCGGACCGGTAGAAAGTTCTCGGACAGCTTACCTCAGCTACTCAATACCAGACCCGCCGGAGCGGAAGCCGAAATCAAAAACGATCTTCCTAATGAAGACGGCATTCCCAACCATTATCCGGAACCCGGCGGCCCGGCCCAGGACAACCACCATTTCGTTACCGGTTCGAAGACCGACGGCACCTTGTATTCGTCAACGGCGACATGTGACGACTGGACGTCAACAACAGCAACCGGAAAGCCGCGCTGCGGTTTTTCCTGGCCGAGGAACATGGGCGGAGGAGGCGCCGGAAGCTCAGGCCACTGGATATCCGGTTTCGACTGCTGCGGCTGCGCTGCAGGCATTCAGATAACCAATACCAACGATACCAGAACCAATATCATAGGCTGTGCCGGAGGCTACGGAGGGTTTTACTGCTTTGCGCTTAATCCATAATTTAAATGATTAAAACAATCAAAATATTTGAATCCTGTATTCTGATTACTGCTTTTACCGCAACATATTACGCATTTTCGACGCCGGCGGCTTTTCCTGGGGCGGAGGGATTTGGAAAATACACTACAGGCGGACGGGGCGGGTCGGTTTATCATGTCACTAATCTGAACGATTCCGGTCCGGGTTCTTTCCGTGACGCAGTGAGTGCTCCCGATCGTATAGTGGTATTCGATGTAGGCGGCGTAATAAGAATTTCAAGTCGTATTGTAATCAAAAAAAATATCTATATTGCAGGCCAGACTGCTCCCGGAGGAGGGATTACCGTTTGCGGTAACGGTATTGCGCTTAATGACGATTCCGGAAACGATATCATCCGTTACATAAGGATAAGAATGGGAAAAAACAGCGACGACAGGAAGGATGCGCTTGCCGTATCGGCGGATAAAACGAACTTTATTCCGCATAGCGGCCGTCAATCAATCTCGGATGAAAATGCCCTTACCGTAATATACGGCATAGACGGACGTCTTTTTTGTAAAGGAGTAAATGAGGTTTCTCGTCTCGCACCGCCGTGTTTGCTCGTCATAGGCAAAAAAGAGCGTATCTTTAGTAAATTTTTCTTTTCAGGAGCGCTGGACAGGTAATACGCAACGGTCGCCTATGAATCAAAGAACGGGGAAAGTCGTCCAACCTACGACGTCCCCGTCGGAAGATACCTTTACAAGATAGACGCCGGGCCGGAGAAGGCCGACGTCGGCGCAGAAACTCCCGGTTCGCGCATAAAAATTCCCTATCGTCTTTCCCTCTAATGTCAGGATACGAATTTCTCCGCCTGCCGCGTTTTTAATATGGAGCCGGCCTTCGGCAAAGCTGATGCGCACGGGTAAACGCGGTTCGCCGTAAATTGCGGATCGGTTGTTGCCTATCTTTCCGATCCTTTTGAAAAGATTCACAATCCCTTCGTATGAGCCGGGATAGTACATGATTTTTGCCGTAGTAAACGACGATTTTCTTGTTCCTTCTCCGCCGTCGAACTGCAATGTATGCTTCCAGAGAATTTTCTTGTCCGGGGTCACCTCTCTGAGTATGCTGCTTTGTCCCATAGAAGGAAATGCTTCATGAATAAGCGTATTGCCGTTGGCAAGCCGGAAAGCGCTGCTTAGTGCCATTGAGTAGAAGCTGTCGGACGGAGCGTATATCCATGCAGGCTCATCCGGGCCGAACGGTACACCCGGTTGTTTTATAAAGAAGCCGTTCTCGTCGAGAGGAAGAGCGATCTCGATAACTTCCGACAGTCCTTCACTTGACATATTCGGACTCATATTGTTATGAAAAAAAAGAATATGTCCTCCGCCGGGATAATCATCCGGAATCCATGTGGGACAATGAAGGACATTGATTCTTTGTTTTGCCGTCGTGTCGTAGTTGGTGGGATTGCCCCAACGATACAGAAAATCTCCGCCCTTTCCGTATCGGCCGCCCGTATGTCCGGCGGCCTCCTGAGTGGTTGTACTGTGATCGATTATGAATAATTCGCTGAAAAGCCGCGAAGTGAAAACGATCAGATTGCGCTTTTCACAGATAGTAATACCGTTCATATGAACCCATTGATTGCCCGACGGTTTGCCGGCAGAACCGTTGAAAAGTTCCCAATGCTCCGCGGCTTTCTCTTTAGGAGTGATGTGATCCCATAAAGACCATTGCCAGACTATTTCCTTACCTTTTTCGGCTCTAGGATTGACTTCGATAATACGCTCGGACAATAAAACTCTAGGATTTTTCTTCGGGAAAAGCGCGGTATCCACTCCCACCTTTATCGCATCTGCTATAGTTCTAGCTTCGAACGTAACCGCGAGAAAGTTACCGTTTTTAAGCGGTTTCAGATCGTGATGCAACATGAATGTGTCATTTGACAATTTATACTTCCATATCAGGTTTCCAAACGGGTCGATCTCCTCGACAATTCCCTGAATCGGGCCGGCTCCGGGCGGAATCGTATCGGTTTTCTGATTGACCTGAGAAGTTCGGAGGATATTGCCGTTTTCAAGCAGATAAACCACATATCCGTTAAGACTGTCCGGCAGGTTTGTATGCTGCCATGTGTGTGCCGCGTTGCCGTTTTTATCGATAAGGACGGTGAATTTACCCGAATATGCTCCGCATATAACGTATCCGTCGGAAAGAGCCATCGTATCTGCCGGAAAAACCGGCGCTGCGGTAAAAGAAATTAACATAAAGCATACCATGAAGATCACGTTTATCATTTAAAAGTCCTTTTTTTTTAATTGTTTTTTGATATTAATATAATCAATTTTGTGTAATATTTCTGATTCTGCAAAAAAAGTTTTTTTAAGTTCTGTCGCCGGAACTTAATACAACCTTCGACGGATGCGGCAAAATTACAATGAACAACATTAAACCGCATATTCCGCTTTTTCCTTCTCCGGTTTCCAGGCCATCTTTTTCCACCCTCCCGACAGGAACCTCCACAAAAAGACGGGGCCGTATAAAATAAAAACCAGAATCACGCCGAGCCATGTCGTTTTTGCGTCAATACCGAATACGTGTAGCGCCACAACTGCAAACAGTGCAAAACTCCAGTGCATTATTACCGACGTCGTCATAACCCAGAACGTATCGCCGGCGCCTTTAAGCGCGCCTCCGAATACCTGGAGCATTCCGTCGCAAAACAGATAGATGCTTATCAGCCTGACCATGAATATCGCGGTCTGACGGACATGCGACCCGTTTTCAGGAGTGCCGGAGAGAAAAAGATCGACCAGCGGTTCAGGGTAAAAGATGTAAACGATAAACAATATAGAACTGTAAAATGCCGACAGCTTCATGGCCGACCAGGCAGTTCGGTTTACAAGATGGAGTTTTTCGCTTCCGCAGAATCTGCCCGCAAGACTCATAACGGCTATATGGAGTCCGATCATCGGAACGAAAGAAACCATATCCCAGCTGAAGGTTATGGTTATTGCCGTCGCCACTTCCGTGCCGCAGGAGTGAAATGCGGTCACCAGCATAGTGAACGAAATAAGGTTAAGAAGCATCTCGACGCCGCTCGGCATTCCTCTACGCCATAGCTCGGCCATAAGATTCTTTTCGAACCTGAAACTGCGGTTGATGCGGAATTCACGAAGCTTTGGGGATGTCAAATAAGATACGGTAAGTATAACCAGCCCGATAAATCCTGCACTCACGGTTCCGATAGCAGCTCCCAAAATACCGAGCGCCGGAATACCTGCTTTTCCGAATACCAGAATATAATTGAGACCGACATTGGCAATCATGCTGATTATGGAGACGGCCATTACTATCCTGGTTCGTCCGATGCCGCTGAAGAAATTTGCGATACAATTTCTCAAAAGGCCGATAAGGCTTCCAAGCATTAATACCGTAAAGTAAATCCGTTGATGAAATAACTGTGACGGATCTATTCCCGACTTGGCGAATATCCAGTACCCCAGAGGAATACAGGCGATCATCAGAGGGTAAGCCGCAAGCGAAATCAGCAAAGCCTGCGTAGTCACTACAGGGCATACCGTTTTCAATCCGGCGCCGTACCTGTTTGCCACCATCGCGTTCGAATAGCCGCACAGGCCTATGATAAAAGTCTGAAATGTAAAGGCAGCAAGACCGCCGGCCATCACGGCGGCCATCTCGGCGCCGCTTAAACGGGAAAGAAAGAGGCGATCGGCGAACATCATCACCGTATCACAGGAGCTCGAAAGAATAAGCGGCGCGGCGATACTTAAAAGCTGGCCCATGCCGCCGGGGCCTTCAATCTGACTCATTATAACGGATTTTATTTTCATATATCAGAAAGCTACGCTCACCGCGCAGGAACAGCTACTTTATCAGTATCTGCAATCGCATTGCCTGATGAAGCGGTTATGTTGAAAACAAAAAAACTTTCGAACCCGATCTTTTTTCATCATTTAAAAAATACTTCAATATCCGGCCCTCTCTCAATTTACTGTTGTTTTTGATTTTTATTTTTCGCTTCAGGAACGACATATCGACTTAGTTACCGTAGTTTTCGGAAAATGGTTTCAGGTTTTAAAATGTATGGGTTTGCCGAACGGATACCGGTATATCGGAAAGACGGTTGTACCGGCGACGCTTTCCGGTTAGTCAAGCAAAGCAAGAATACTCTCGTCGAATTTTTTTTCTTCGACCGAAAAACGTATGAACAGTTCTTCGCCGTCAAAAAGCAGTTTGCCCTCCACGCCCCAGGCCATCGGAAAACATGCCAGAACAGTGGAATCTTCGGGGACTCTCTGTGTGAGTATTCCGAATTGTTCGATAAAATAAGGGTGTTCCATAAGAACCGCATAGTAGCAGTTTGCAAATTCCCCGAACGCGTCCCTCGCATCGTTAAGATCGATGTTCGGGCCGAGCACTTTTTCCAAGGCGCCGTATGACGCTCCGATAATCGCGTTTGCCTTGTATTTTTTGTTTTCACCTATCTGCCTGAAAACATAATCGTAACGTGCGTCCGAAGTCTCGGTTATTTTCCACGGATCAACCACAGACGCTTTTATGTTGAACATAACCGAAAGCAGTTCGACGGCGCTTTTCTGGAATGCCTCGCGAAGCTCAACCATCGTATTATAGATAACATTATCCTGCGGCATCGGATTCCTTTACTCTAGAAAAATCGCAACAACATCATAACAGACTATAAGCGAATGTTTCAAAGAGTTCTTTGCTGAATTTTCCTGCATCGCACTCCTTTTTCATTATTTTCAATGCTTCTATCGACGAATAAGACACACCCGAAAGGTTTTTTCCGTTTCTTAATGTATCGAAGGTATCGAATATGCCTACTACCTGTCCAAGAAAGGATATCTTCTTTTTTCCGGCAGGGAAACCGCTTCCGTCAATCCTTTCATGATGTTCAAGCGCGCCGAAATCTATTACTTTATCCTTTATTCCGCAATCCTCAAGAAGGGTAAAACCTATCTGCGGATGGAGTTTGTATAATTTTAAATCTTCTTCGTTTTTA
>FWPV01006443.1_pt1 | contig 22394 bp, 19 predicted proteins | sample 2228371 | NCBI WGS metagenome assembly FWPV01 (sample SAMEA103939776, study PRJEB20133) | metagenome | reverse complement strand
TCTTCATCTTTCTCGACCCGCCCTACTACTCCAACCCCGATTCGCGCCTGTATGGCAAAAAAGGCGACCTGCACCTGGGCTTTGACCACGCCCGTTTTGCCGCGGCCATGCGCGCCTGCCCACACAAGTGGCTCATCACCTACGACGACTGCCCCGAAGTGCGCGACATGTTCTCGTTTGCTTACATCAAACCCTGGCGGCTGCAATACGGCATGAACAACTACGGCCAAACCACCGCCGCCGCCGGGAACGAACTCTTCATCGCCAACTACCCCCTTCCCTGATCCGCCTCACTCCTCACTCCTAACTCCTAACTTCTTACCCCTCACTATCCCCCATGCCCCTTTTCCACGCCCCCCGCAAAGTCACCCTGTCTGCCCAAGACATCGAGCGCGCGCGCTGGTTTGCAGCCAATGTGATTGGCACAGTAGATTACAGTGACAGCCGCCAATCTAACCCGCAAAAGGTTGCCGATGATCACTTCGTCAGCAAACTAGGCGAAGCAGCCGTGCGCCAGGTGATGATTACGCTCGGTTTTACGGTGGACGGCCCAGACTACGCCATTTACGAGGGACGGCAAAAATCATGGGACGCAGATTTGCTTATCAATGGGCGCGGCGTGGCTGTCAAAACCCAGCGGCGCAGCACAGCGCAAAAGTTTGGCTTGTCGTGGACCTTTCAGTGCGGCAGCCAGCGCCGGGATGTCGTGCTGGATAACCCTGAGGCGTGGGTATTCTTTGTCGAATACGATGACTTGCAGCCAGGGGCGCATGATTTATGGGTCTATCCACCCTACAAAGTGAAGCGTCTCAACTTCCGCCCGCCCAAAAAGCGCAACCTGATCGGTGAAAAACTGGTCGTCTACGCCCAAGACCTGCCCGCGCACCGCCACCGCAAAGCATAATTTTTACAATTACAGACTCGTTACCGCCACGCCAGGCTGTTGTATCGCGCTGCCCCGCGCGCTATGATGAATGTGGGGGTCGCTTTGCGTTTGGAGGTTGCGATGAAACGACGCGTTGTGCTTTTTTCGTTATTGACCATTGCCGCCCTGGCCATTCAGCCTGCCTGGACATCGCTGGCCGCCCCGCTGGCGCAAGATGAAATGGTGTTCGACTTCCTGGCCGCTGCGCCCCATGCCCAGTGGAAGAGCGGCGCGGGCAGCCTGCCCTTCCCTGGCACCAGCGGCGATTGGCGCGGCTATGCCTATGTGGTCGAATCGCCTGTCTATGAGGACGGCAGCCCCGGCGCCCCAGCCCTGCTGACCGTGCCGCAAAACAAGTACGATGGCTACATCATGGGGGTGTACCCTGAGTTTACCGTGCAGCGCGGCGACCGATTCAAGGCAACGGTGGGTTGCGAGCCGGGCGCTAAAAACTGCTATGTCACCTACCGGCTCGATTATCTCACCCCTGGCGGCAACACCATCGTTTTCTGGAAGTGGAAGGAAAAAAACGAGGGGCGCGTCTATAACGTGGACCTGGACCTGAGCAGCCTGGCTGGCAAGCGCGTGCGCTTTGTGCTGACCATGCTGGCCAGCGGCCCGGCCGATGGCGACCGCCCGCTGTGGGGCGCGCCGCGCATCACCCGCCCCGGCAACGGCGAAACGCCCCTGCCCACGCTTACGCCTACGCCCACGCCCTTCCCCTCGCCCCCGCCGGTCACGCCTGCGCCGTGCAACCGGGCCGCCTTTGTCGCCGATGTGACTGTGCCGGACGGCGCGGTCTTTAGCCCCAATGCCGCTTTTACCAAAACCTGGGAAGTGAAAAACACCGGCGCGTGCACCTGGACGAAGGACTACGCCCTGGTCTTTTACGGCGGACAACAGATGAACGGCCCCACCGAGGTCAAACTCTCTAACCCGGTAGCCCCCGGCCAAACCGTGCGTCTTACCGTCAACCTGGTTGCGCCGCCCTGGGCGGGCATGTATCGCGGCGAGTGGATTTTGCGCACCCCCAAAGGCGAGTTGTTTGGCGTGGGCCCGCTCGGCACGACCCCGCTGTGGGTGACCATCAACACCGCCGGGGTGTCCCCTGCCACCGACACGGGGTACGATTTTGTCGCCAACGCCTGCGCTGCGCAGTGGAAAAGCGGCGCGGGCAACCTGCCCTGCCCCGGCAGCGATGGCAATAAAAACGGCTTTCTGCTCATCCAAAACGCTCCTGTGATGGAAAACGGCCAAACCGGCGCGCCCGGCCTGCTAACCGCGCCCCAGAACAAGACCGATGGCTACATCATGGGCATTTACCCTACCTTCACCGTCCAGCCAGGCGACCGCTTCAAGGCTACCATCGGCTGCGAGAACGGCGCCAGGTCGTGTTACGTCACCTACCGGCTGGATTATCTCACCTCTGGCGGGGCAACCGTGGTGTTCTGGAAGCGCAATGAGAAGTTCGAGGGACAGACCGCCAATGTGGATGTAGACCTCACCCCCCTGGCAGGCAAGAGCGTGCGCTTCTCGCTCACTATTCTGGCCGCCGGCCCAGCCGCAGGCGACCGCGCCCACTGGATTGCGCCGCGCATCGTGCGCAAAGGCGGCAGCGACCTGCCCCCCACCCCCAGCGGCTGGCTAACTTACACCAACAGCGCAATTGGCTTCAGGTTCAACTATCCTGTCGGCAGCACGCTCACCGAAACCCCGCCAAACCTTGTGCGCATTGACCTGCCATTTGCGCCCGGCACCAACCTGCGCCATAAATATCTGGAAGCCATTGCCACCGAATATACTGGCATTTGTCTCAGTCATCTGGCTAGCGGGCCAACTGGCTCCAGTTCGCGGCGCATTGTCATCAACGGCATGGATTTCGTTGAGCAATGGGGCGAAGACGCCGGAGCCGGCAACCGCTACCAGTGGTTTGCTTATTCCACCGTGCGCGGCGCAGACTGCCTGACATTCAACTTCGTGCTGCATTCCCTCAACCCGGGCAACTTCCCCACGCCCCCGCCGGTCTTCAACCTGGATGCCGAATCGGCCGTCTTCCGTCAGATTGTATCTACCCTGGTGTGGATACCCACCCCCAGCACGCTCTACGGCCCGTATGCGGTCATGCTCGTTCGCCCTGGCGATGTGCTCAACATCCGTGCGGCCGCAGGCGCCGACCAGCCCCTGGTGGGCGCGTTCGATGCCGGGGCGCGCAACATCTATGCCACCGGGCGTACCCAGCAGGCGGGCAGCGCCGATTGGTGGGAGGTCAAGCGTCCCGATGGCGATTTAGGCTGGGTAAACGCCTTTTACCTGGCCGAATACGTTGCCCCAGATTTCTTCGTGGGCGATAACCGCGTCATCAACCTGATAGATAACAAACTGCGCCCGGCCATGCTCAATGCCGATGGCGACCTGTTCGCCTCCATTGTCAGCCCGCGGCACGGCGTGACCATTGCCTATCACAACTACGGCGGGCAGACCAGGACCTACTTCCCGTCCCAGGCGCGGGCGGTCTTTACCAGCAGCGAGTCGGTCAACTGGGGCAGCGGTGCGCGCGGCGAGCCGGACATTGGCACGTTCAACGAGATTATCCGCCCCGCGTTTGTGGATGTGTTCTCGGCAACGTATCAACTGCACCCAAACAACCCCATGGGCGCAAACATGTATGTTGAACCCTGGCCGCTGTCTTACCAGAACCTCAACTTCCACTCGCTCTGGAAACCCGCCACCCCCGGTGTAGATTTTGACTGGCGCGAATGGCTGATTGGCTACGAATATGTGGACGGCAAGCCGTACATAGTGCTGATGATCCACTTTGTGTGGGAGCCGTAGGCGTAAAACATAAAACATAAAACGTAAAACGCAAAGGTCTCATGCTGAAATATCGGCATGAGACCGTGCTTTTTTCTCGAACATCTATTGGGCGCTTGACACGGATGTTATACTGATTTCATGTCGCTGTCCGCTTATCACTAAAGGAGTGATGATGAAATCGGCTTCGCGTACAGTGGTTTCCGGTTGTGTTGTATGGGTGGGTTTTGGTGTTCAGTGTCTTGAGCGGCTGTTTTGGGGCGGTGGCCGTGGGCGCCGCCGCGCCCACGGCCCAGACCGGTTTCGTGGTCGAAACAGTCGGCAGCCGCATGTGCCCGCCCGATACCACGCCCGATCTGTATTCATACACGAGGTACGATGTGATAGAAAATCGTGACTCGACCGCTTATGAACTGATTTGCGTGGATGCAGCAGGCGAAACGCGCGTCAACCTGGGCCCTACGTGGGCTTTTATCTGGGCTGCTATTCTGGGCGGCGTTGGGCTGCTTTTGGCGGCCATCCTCTCGGCGTTGGTGGCCGCGCCAGCGGGCGCCTGGATCGGGCGCAGGTTCGGCAAAGGCTGATTACGCCGGTTTGACGGCGCGCGTGGCAATGTAGAGCGGGTGATAGCGGCTGAGAAGCATATCGGCTTTGTGGTCTTCGTACAGCCCGACGATGTGAAACCCGGCATCGGTCTGACCGGCAATCTGGTCTGTCAGGGTGTGGCTGTGTTCCAGCGGCCAGCCCAGGTTTAGCATTTTCTCCAGGTCGGCAGGGGGCAGCGAGCCTGCGTCGGTGTAAGGCACGCTGTATTTGACTTCCAGAATGCCTTCATCCATTTTGAACAGGTCGAAGATATACATCAGCGGGTTCATAAAGCCGGTCATCAGCACGCCGCCGGGGCGCAGCACGCGAAAACACTCGCGCCAGATGGGCCGCACCTCTGGGATGAAGCAGGTGGAAACCGGGTTGAACACCAGGTCGAACGATTCATCCGCAAAAGCGGAAAGGTCGCGGGCGTCGCCCTCTACGGTGCGCAGGTTGTTCAGCCCGTCGCGCGCGGCCACCATCTGGTCGCGTTCCAGTTGGCGGGGGGAGTTATCGAAGACGGTCACGTTGGCCCCGGCTGCGGCAAAGATCGGTCCCTGCTGCCCGCCGCCGCAGGCCAGGGCCAGAATATCCACCCCGTGCAGGTCGGGCGGAAACCAGGCGCGCGGCACGGGGGTTTGCTCGGTGAGCAGCACAGACCATTCGCCCTGGCGGGCTTTGGCGATTACTTCGGGGCTAACGGGCAATGTCCAGGGGTTTTGGCCGCTTTCTACCTGGCGGTTCCAGGCGTCGCGGTTGTAGGCGCGAATGTCCATGTTTGGTTTCTCCTGACTGTGATAAAGTGTTGAGACAAGTCTGATGCAACGTATTGCCGGATATAAACAAAAAAGGTCACACCGCTTTTGGCGTGACCTGCGGTTGGCACCCCCGCACAGACTCGAACTGTGCTCTACGGCTCCGGAGGCCGTCGCTCTGTCCACTGAGCTACGGGGGCGAGCGGTTGGTATTTTACCACTAAATTTGTGGCGAAAGGTGGGCTAACTCGGCGCGGTAACGGGCGATTATTTCGCTGTTGTTGCCCTCTTCGCCCAGTTTGTGCAGTTGTTCTTTTTTGTGGGCCAGTTCGCCGCATACCTGGTAAAAACGTGTGGTGGCCGCATATTTGCCGCTAAAGAGCGCCCCCAGGCGGGCCAGGCTCTGTGCCAGGGTATTGGCAGCCGTGTGGTATTGCTGTGGGGTCATGAGACCGGCTTGCACTTCTTCGCGCAGGTGAATGGTGAGTAAGCGCCCTTCGCGCCAGATCATGTAAAGGATGAACAGCCCCATGAATACCCAGCCGCTCCAGTCCAGCAGGGTGCCGAACAGGCAGGTGAATTCTCCAAAGAAGGGGATGCTGGCCAGAGTGTTGTGCATGGAATGGGTGAAGATGGCCACCCCCAGCCCAAGCAGCGGAGCGGCAACCCGGGTGAGCGTATTGCGGCTGAGGCGCGCCACAGCCAACCCGATGCCGAAAAACGCGGTATAGAAGGGGTGCTGCCAGCCGACGATGACCACGCGGATGAAAACCAACTGCCAGAAGCCATCCCAGCCGCCTGCTTCCCATCCGCGGTAAATGTAGATGGCGTTTTCGGTGGCGGCAAAACCCAGCGCGGTAATGCCCGCGTAGATGATGCCATCCAGGATGGAGTCAAACTCCTTGCGGAAGAAGAGGAAGACGATGAAGACAGCCAGCCCTTTGAGCAGTTCTTCGACGACGGGGGCAATCACTGAACCGGTGACGATGTCGGTGGCGGCTTCGGAGCCGCTAAAGAGGTAAAAGCCCAGCCCAAGCAGGGTGTTGATGACGTATGCGCCGCCCGCGGCAATTACTGCGCCCCAAAGGAAGACTACCGTAAGCAGCGGAACAGGTTCTTTTTCGTAACGATCCAGCCAGTACACAAAGTAGGCCAGCATGAGCATGGGCACAAAGCCCATCAGTGCAGAGGCGAGGTTTGGCATAGGGCGTCTCCTTGCGGTGGGGTAGCGGGGGTATCTGGGCGCTAGGGCTGGGCAGGCGCGCCCGCCGAGCGCAGGTGCAGGGCGGTGCGCTCGATGTAAGCGCCTTCGAAGGCGATGCCCAGGGCGTCTAGCACTTCTTCGGGGCGGCCGGTGGCGCCTTCACGCGCGGCCAGGCGCATGAACAGGCGCGGCTGTCCGCTGGGGTTTGGGTCTATCTGGCGCAGGTCTTCGATGAGGGGGCGCAGGTCGTAGGCTTTGTTGCGGCGCGTGCGCGACAGGGTTTGGGCCTGGGTAACGGCATCCAGGCGTTGGGTGAGGTCGGCAGGGTCAATGGGATCGCGCAGGGTCACTTCGTAGTCGGCGCTGTGTACCAGGGTTTGGAGGGGCGGGGTACGTTCATCCACGGCCTGGGCATGCAAGATGTGCAGCCCGCCGGGGGCGGCTGCCTGAAGGCGCTGGGGCAGGTCTTGGGGGCTGACGGGTTGGTCGAACCACAGGTCGGCCAGTTCGCAGCGGCTGGCGAATCCCAGCGGCAGGGCGGCGGCCAGTTGAATTTTGGGCTGGGGGTGAAAACCCTGGCTGTAACTGAGCAGCAGCCCGGCGCGGCGGCAGGTGCGCTCCCAGATGCGGTGCAGGTCGAGGTGCCCGGTGTAGCGCAGGGGGCCAATTTTGGCAAAGGTGATGCGGACTCTCATGCGCGCCTCCGCGCCAGATGCCCGCCCAGAGGGGTGACGATGAGGGCGATGAGCGCGCCTGGCAGCCCAAACAGCAGCGATTGGGCGCTGGCTTCGTTGGAAGAGAACAGGCGCAGCCCAAGCAGCAGCAGCGCGGCAGTTATGCCTGCGGCCAGGGCTGCGCCTCTGCCGTATGCTTTGCGCGCCAGGGCGGCCAGCATGCCTACCAGCAGGGCCGCAAAAGCCAAAACAGGCAGGCTGAGCAGCGGGCTGACGATGCCCAGGCGCAGCAAAATGGCGTCGAACAGGATGGTGCTCATGACGGTCAGTAACCCGGCCGGGATTCCGACCAGAATATCGAAGAAGGTGATTTTGATGGTCATATTTTAGAGAATTGCTCTGGGCGGCTGCCCAGGCAATGAGACTGCTTTGTGCTTTTAATCGCCTACCACTGGCAGTTCTACATCCACGCGGCGGGGCGATTTGACTTCGGGGCATTTCCAGCCTTCGCCGGGGTGTTCGCGGCGGACGTTGCTAAAGGTGGGCAAAATGCCGCAGGCAAAGCATTGCTGGCGGCAATCCACGCGGATTTGTCCCTCCAGCGACATGCGGAAGTCCTGGAACAGGTAGTTTTTGCGCACGGCGGCGGTGATGTGCTCCCAGGGGAAGATTTCGTCGGTGCGGCGCTGGCGATGGGTGTAGAAGGCCGGGTCGAGCCCGTGTTGGGCGAAGGCGGCCATCCAGGTGTCGAAGTGACGGCCTTCGTCCCAGGCGTCGAATTTGGCGCCGTTTTGCCAGGCGGTGTAGATGACCTGGGCCATGCGCCGGTCGCCGCGTGAGAGCCAGGCTTCGAGCAGGCTGTCGTTGGGGTGGGTGAGTGAGAGTTTGATGTTTTTATCGTTTAGCATGCGGCGCAGCACGGCTTGTTTTTCCAGAATGCTTTCGCGCGTGTCGCACGAGACCCACTGGAAGGGCGTTTGCGGTTTGGGGACGAAGGTGCTGACGCCTACGTTGAGTTTGACTTTCCAACCGGCTACTTTGCGGCCTTCGGCCAGCACGCGCCGGGCCAGTTTGGCAATGGCTTCTACGTCTTCGATTGTTTCGCTGGGGTGGCCGATCATGAAGTAGAGTTTGATGGTGGTCCAGCCGCGGGCGTAGATTTCGCGTGTGGTGGCGATGATGTCTTCATCGGGGATGAATTTGTTGATGATGCGGCGCATGCGTTCGGTGGCGGCTTCGGGGGCCAGGGTGAACCCACCGGTGCGGCGCTGTTTGAGGCGTTCCATCAGGTCTATCGAGACGGATTCGATGCGCAGGGAGGGCAGCGAGACGTTGAGGTGGCGGCCTTCAAATTTATTTCCGATGGCGGTGACCAGGTCGAGGATGTGGGTGTAGTCGGAGGAGGAAAGCGAGAGCAGGGCCAGCTCCTCAAAGCCAGTGGCGGCAATGGCTTCTTCGGCGGCGGCGACGATTTCTTCCACGCTGCGCTCGCGCACGGGGCGGGTAATCATGCCTGCATGGCAGAAGCGGCAGCCGCGGGTGCATCCGCGCATGATTTCGACGGTGGCGCGATTGTGCACGGTTTGGATGTTGGGGACAATGAAGCGGGTGGGCGGGGGCGGCAGTTTGGCTACCAGGCGCTTGATGACCGGGTTGGGGGCTTCGGGGATGCGGGTTTCGATGCGGGCAACGGTGCCGTCTTCGTTGTAGTATGTTTCGTAAAAGCGTGGCACATAGACGCCAGGGATGCGCGCCAGGGCGCGCAGCATGGCTTCGCGTTGGGCGGCGCTTTGGTCTGCGGGGAGGTCTGCGCTGCGTGGGTATTGTTGGACGACCTGAATGATGTCGTGGATGACTTCTTCCCCTTCGCCAATGACGAATGCGTCAATGAAGGCGTGCATGGGTTCGGGGTTCATGGCGCTGTGCCCGCCAGCAATGACGAGTGGGTGGCGCATGTCGCGCTGGGCGGCGTGCACGGGCAGCCCGGCCAGGTCTATGATGTTGAGGCAGTTGGTGTAGAGTGTTTCGTAGGGCAGGGTGAAGCCGATGATGTCGAACTGCGCCAGCGGGTGGAAGGTTTCCAGCGTGTAGAGTGGGATGCGCTGGGCGCGCATCAGGGCTTCCATGTCGGTCCAGGGGGCGTAGGCGCGTTCGGCCAGGGCGTCGTCGCGCTGGTTGATCTGGTCGTAGAGGATTTTTAGCCCAACGTTAGAGACGCCAATGTCGTACACATCGGGGAAGATGAGGGCGACTTTGGTTTTGACCTGCGCCCAGTCTTTGATGGTGATGTTGACTTCGCCGCCAACGTAGCGGCCAGGTTTTTCAACTTTGAGCAGGATGCGGTCGAGTGCGGTTTGGATTTTTTCAGGTAACGTTAACATGCGCCCATTATAATCTCTTTGAGTTGTCAGGTTCTGATTGAATGCGATAATTTTGGTGCGAAATTGGGATTTAGCGCCTGGTGTGTGCATTGATTGCTAAACCGGGGCAAACGTTATTTTAGTTGTATAGTCCATTTTTCCTGATTTTCTGCAAGATGGCATGTGGAGATACGTTTTTATGCCATAATTATCCTAAGCGGGGGTATTGGTTTTGCCCAGAAAGGATGGTTGCGATGAAGCCTTTGATGATGGTATTGGCGCTTGTGTGGATGGTTAGCCTGACGAGTTGTGCTCCGCCTGCTCCGATTCTTATTGGCGTTGCGGTGGAATTGACTGGACGCCAGGCTGATGTGGGCGTCAATGTGCGCGATGCGGCCATTATGGCAGTGGAAGAAATCAATGCGCGAGGGGGTGTCAATGGGCGTCGGTTGCAGTTGGTGGTGCGCGACGACCAGGGCTTGCCAGAGGTGGCGCGTCAGGTGGATGCAGAACTGGTGGACATGGGCGTGGCGGCCATCATTGGGCATTACACCAGCGGGCAAACCGCAGCCGTTTTAGACCAGATGAACGCTGCGCAGGTGGTATTGCTCAGTCCGACTTCATCCAGCACGTTTTTTAGCGGCAAGGATGATTATTTTTTTCGGCTTATTCCTGACGTTGCTTTTCTTGGCCGGTCTTTGGCAACTCACATGCTTGAAGCACACGCGCCCCAGCGGGTGGTGGGGGTATATGATGAGAATAACAGGGTTTTTGCTGAGCCTTTTTGGCTGGCAGTGGAGGGGGTGTTGCGCGAAGCAGGCTGTGAGACGAGCGTGGTGGTGTTTAACGGGGCGCAATCTGACCTGAAGAAGGTGGCGCAACAAATTGAGGAAACGCAGCCCGATGCGGTGGTGTTTGTGGCTTCGGCGGTGGATACGGCCGTGTTGGCGCAATATTTACGTCAATTGGGGGTTCGGGCCAATTTTTTTAGTTCATCCTGGGCGCAGACTAATCAGTTGCTGGAGAAGGGCGGGCGCGCCGTAGAAGGGCTGGAGATTGGCTCGTTTTACAATCTGAACAATCGAGAAGAAGCACATCAGCGTTTTGTGAATGCTTTCGAAGCGCGTTTTGGACGCAAGCCTGAACTTGGCGCGCCGCAGTCTTATGAGAGTGTGCTGGTGCTGGCTGAGGCGCTGAAGATGACCGGCGGGCGGCGTGAAGGGCTGCGCGAAGCGCTTCTGACGATTAGAGATTTCCCTGGTGTGTTGGGGCCAATTACCTTTGATGCCTATGGCGATGTGCAGCGTACGGTGTATATCATGCGTGTGTCCGATGGTGAATTTGTAGAAAAACTTGCTATTCCTATTTCTTCTCCTTGAAGGTTTTGAAGGTGAGTATGCCTGGTAGCAAGCACAAAGTCCTGAGTTTGCGTCGTTCGCTGTATCGTTTGGTAATTCTGCCAGTATTACTCATGCTGGTACTGTTGCTTGGGATTATTGTGCTGAGCAATCAACTGGTGCTTGCTGAAATTGAAGCCGAGCAGGCGGCTGTGGCGCAGACGATTGCGCGTTCTACCTGGCAATATCTGGATGATACGCAGGTGGTGCTGCGTAATTTGGGTGAGATGCTTCTCTATGTGGATGCTTCTCAACGTGATGTATTGGTGAGTGATACGCATCATAACTATCCGCGTTTCAACGCAATATACGTTTTGGATGGGCACGGTAAAGTGCTAAACGAAAGCAAACTGGCCGATACGCCTTCACTATTAGGTTTTGACCTTTCAGGCGAGGCATACTTCAAAGCACTAAAAGAAACGCGCGAGGCATATTTTTCTAATAGTTTTTTTTCTATTTCTACGGGCGATGTGGCTGTTACGGTGGCTCAGCCAATTTTTAGAGATGATATTTTTGCTGGCGTAGTTGTAGGTGAATTAAGTCTGTCAGATTTGCAAGCCAAAATTCAAAATCTGGCGGTGAATCCGGAAGATGTCGTTTTTGTTGTGGATAAACGCGGCAATCTGGTGGCGCATCCTGACCGTGATCTGGTTCGGCAACAGGTGCATGTGGGCCCACTGGAAATGGTTCGCCCGGAGACCGGTAGTCATTGGACGCGAATTGTTCAAATAAACGATGAATGGGTTTTTGCGACGGCCGCGCGCATTGAAAACGGCTGGGTGGTCGTGACCAGCCGACCGCTCTGGCTTGCTTTGCTTCCTTTTTTTTTGCTGGCAGGCATCTCGCTTTTGGTTTTGCTTGCAGGCGTTGTTGTGCTTTCCTTCGGCATTCAGCGCAGCGTGCGCCGCATTAGCATGCCCGTTTCGCGCCTGGCAGAAAAAGCCGAAGCGATTGCGCGTGGGCAATATACGCCGCTTGAGGCAACAACTCCGCACGAGGAATATCAGGAAATAAATGCGCTGAATCTTAGTTTCAACAAAATGGTTGAAACTATTCGGACGCGCACCAATGATTTATTAGCAACCAACCTGCAGTTAAAAATTGAGTTGGATGAACGCCAGCGCATCGAAGCCGCGTTGCGTAACAGTGAAATGCGTTATCGCAGCCTGTTCGAGAATACCCCTATTGCTATTTGGGAAGAGGATTTTTCTGAAGCCAGAATCCTTCTTGACCAGTATAAGCAAAAATATAAGGGCGATTGGCAGGCTTGCCTGGCTGAAAACCCCGGTTTGGTTATGGAATGCGCCGAGAAAGTGCGCGTGTTGGCGGTGAACCAGGCGGCGCTCATGCTGCATGGGGCACGTTCGCAAGAGGAGCTGCTTACCAACTTATCTCAGATATTTACAGAAGACACTCCCGTTGCTTTTCTGCATGAGTTAGAGTCCATCTGGCTCGACCGGCAGAGCGCTGATACCGAAGGACGTATTCGCACGCTGTCTGGCGATATTCGCTATGTGATGGCGCGCTGGTCGGTGCTGCCAGACCGGGATAGACCCTACGACCGGGTTATGCTTTCGCTGGTGGATATTACAGCGTACAAAAAAGCAGAAATGGCGCTTCAGCAGCACCGTGAGCATCTGGAGGAGTTGGTGCGTGAACGCACCGAAAAACTGGAACGCGCCAACCAGGAATTGGAGAGTTTTGCTTATACCGTTTCTCACGACTTGCGCGCTCCGCTGCGGCACATTGACGGTTATAGCAATATTCTGGCCGCTGAGTACGCCAATCAATTGGATGAACAGGGGCAGTTTTTCTTGGCCAACGTGCGCAAAGCCGTTCAGAATATGAGCCGCATGATTGATGGCTTGCTGCAACTTTCGCGCACATCGCGCGGTGAATTGATGTATGCCGATGTGGACTTAAGCAGCCTGGCGCGCGAAATTGCCGACGACCTTAGCAATGCTGAACCCGAGCGGGCTGTGGTGTGGGATATTATGCCCGGCTGCCAGGCGTATGGCGACCCGCGTTTGTTGCGGGTTACGTTGCAAAACCTGTTGCACAATGCCTGGAAATTTACTCAGTCGCGGCAACCGGCGCAAATTGAATTTGGCTGCCTTAAGCCTGAATCGGGCGCGTCTGCTTCGATGACGGTCTTTTTCGTACGCGATAATGGCGCGGGCTTCGACATGAAATATGCCTCAAAACTGTTTACGCCTTTTCAGCGGTTGCACTCTGAAGAGCAGTTTAGCGGCACGGGCATTGGACTGGCTACGGTGCAGCGCATCGTTCGGCGGCATGGCGGCGATATTTGGGTCGAATCGCAGCCAGAGGCGGGCGCTACGTTTTTCTTTAGCCTGCCCCAAAAATGAGAAGGGACGCCAAAACCTGTGTGGCGTCCCGTGCTGGTCTTATATGCTGACACAGATGCGGTACATGCTTATTTTTTTAGCATCCACCAGCCTGCCAGTACAAACAGCAGCATCATCACAATCCCTCCTCCGGCAGGCATAAACCACGCTTCGGCGGCGGGGCTGCTCAGGCGGATGACCCCTGCCGTGACCAGTTGCGCGCTGAGCAGGTTAGTGACGTTGTGGGCAATGTAAGCGGGCCACACGGCGTTAGTTTTTAGCCGTAGTTCGCCATAGACCAGCGCAGCCGGAAACATGCCAGCGAACGCCAGCACAACAAACCAGGCCACATTCAGGCGGGTAACCGAGGCAATCACTGCTTCACCCAAAAAGAACAGCCAATATGGAATGTGCCACAACCCCCACACCAGCCCGGTGAGCAGGTGATTGGTGAGCGCCGGTAAACCAAGCGCCTGCAGCCGGGGGGTCAGGTAACCGCGCCAGGCAAATTCTTCGCCAATGTTTTTGACGAGCGTTGGAATCAGTCCTGCCAGCGCGGCGGCGGCTAACCCGTTTAGTGAGATGAAGGTTACCTGCCGTGTAAGCACCCCTATCGAAATCGTTATGGCAATGGTTACCGGATATACCAGCAGGCTGAAGAGATACCACCGCCAGTGCCCGCTCAGTTGTAGCCCAAAGTCGGACCAACCGTCGCCTGCTGCGCCGCGCAAAACCAACGCAGTGATGAGCGGGGTCAAAATCCACAACAACACCCCCAGGTTTTGCTCTGGGCTGGGCGGCGGCAGCAATATGTTGACTACCTGGTAAACCCAGCCGCTGGCAATGATGATGATTGAGAAAATCATCAGGTTGCGAGCTATCACGTCACGTTTCATGGCGATCCTCCTGGTTCAGCGGCGCACAGGTTTTGGCGTGTCACGCCTGTATTGATTATACGTCTCGTGCCGTATCTGTTTTTTAACGTCAGTTCGGGTGTAAGCGTCCCGAAGGCTCATTTCGACCCTTGAAGTTGCCCGTACAAAGCCAGGGGATTTTGGCGTCTTTTTTCGCGCGCAACGTGTTCAGACGTGGTGATTATGGCGTTTCCACCATGCGCAGCAGTTCAAGCATGGCGGCCAGAATTTGGACGTGTTGTTCTTCACGGCTGATGCTTGCCAGGTTTTCTTCGGTAGTGAGCAGGTAAGACCCAAATTGATGATGGTCGCCGCCTTGAATTTTGATGTATCTGGTATGCGGGGGCAGCAAATGTTTGCGCGCGCCGACGCTTTCGTCTGTTACCCTGGTCTCATTGCCGCCATACATCAAAATGACCGGAATGTTCAGGTTGGCGAGGTTGGAAGTATCAGCAGGGTAGGACGACCAGATAGCCAGCCCAGCAACGCTTTCGGGTTGCGCCGCGGTGTAGAGCGCGGCGGCCGTTCCGCCCACCGAATGCCCGCCAATAACCCAGCGCGCAATTTGCGGATGGGCTGCCATAATTTCGTTGGCAATGTTGGGGTTGAAAATTGCCATGTTAATAGGCATGCCTGGCACAACAACCAGGTAACCTTCTTCGGCAATGGCGCGCATGAGCGTGGAATAACCGCGCGGGTCAATGCGCCCACCGGGGTAAAAGATGAATCCGGTTGTTGGGGGGCGTTGCGTGGGGGTGAAGGTCAGCCAGGGTGAATTTGTGACCATCACGCGGGCGTCGCTTTGGGCAGCGGCAAGCGCTTCTGGCAAGGGGGGGCGGGCGTACGTTGCCCACTGGATACCCCACACTAAAAATCCGAAGAGTGCTATGCCTGTAAGCGCCAGCACAAGTTTTTTCCATGAGATGTTTTTCATGCGCTGAAGGTCCTTTTTTATAAAATGTGTATTGACGTGAATTCGGATGAACGAAAATTGCGCTAATTTTCACCGCAGCGATGTAAAAAATGTAGCGTTTGTTCGTATTTTCTCGGCGTGCTCTGCGCTGCTGCGGTAAGAAAAATACTTACACCCGAATTGACGTTATGTTACCCTGAATTCGGGATAGGCTTTTCTTAACGTCCCGAAGGCTTCCCTTCGATCGTGACGCAAGCAACAAATTAGCCTTCGGGGCGGTTATCCCAAACTGACGTTATGTTGGGAGTGGATAAATCAAGGGTTATCAGAAACCCTGCATTGAGCCTATTGATATCAACAGGTAGGACAAACGCTAGCGTTTGTCCTACAAAAGAAGCAGTAGAATTATCCGCTAGCCCAGGATTTCGCCACTCCCGTTATGTTAGCAAATGCAGGTAATTTTAGAGGCATGTTATAATGCCGCCTCCTGGCTGTGATGCAGCGTTAGAAGAGCCGCCTGTGTAAGTTTATTTGAAATGCGATTGCTGGTCAAATGCGGCGTATCTTTTAGTACTCCTGGTGGGCTGGATTTGTTAAGATATGGTGTATAATGTTTTTAACATTCTGGCGCAGGTGTTGAGGACTTTCTGTTTTTTATCAATTTTTTTGTAGAAAGTCGGCACCTGCAATTTCATCCCTGCGCCTGTGTGAGGAAAATGGCGAACGCACTTATTCTGGTTGTTGAAGGAAAACATGCCGAGCATCCTTCTTTTGCGCCCGGTTTGCAAAAGAAGGGCTTTACGGTAGAAGTAGCGCAAAATGGCAGTCTGGCCGTTGAGCGTTTATCATTCATTGACCCGGATATTATCATCGTCAATGCGGCCTCATTGCGCACGACGGGGGTGCGGATTTGCCAAACGCTGCGCAGTCAACGCGCAGAAACGCCGATTATTTTGATTTTGGACAAAGACAAAACGGTAGATAAAAAAGTGGCCGATGTGGTGCTGAACCTGCCTTTTACTGTTCAAAAGTTGACTAATCGCATGCGTCCATTTTTGCCGGGGGACGGGGCAAAGGTTTTGCATGTGGGCGCTATTCGGCTTGATGAAGAGCATCGTCGTGTGCGCTGCCTGGGTAAAAACGCTCGTCTTACGCCGCGCCTGGTGCGTCTGCTAAAGATTTTGATGGAGCATCCTGGCGAGGTGGTTGAGCGTGAAACGCTGTTTAAGCAGGTTTGGGAAACCGATTATATTGGCGATACGCGTACTCTGGATGTGCACATGAGTTGGCTGCGTCGGGCGATTGAGATGGACCCTGATAATCCCCGTTTTGTGCGCACCATTCGCGGGGTGGGATACCGGCTGGATGTGTAGTTTTATTTCAGCGTAAATTGATATTGTTCGCCAGTGATGGTCACCGCCCGGACGCATACGCTGCGCCCGGTTTTTGTTTGCGTAAGCGGCAGCGTAGATGGCGGCGTGTGGGCGCGGGCTGCGCGCGCGGCCTGCGCCTGACTGTTGAAGATGCCCTCTTGCCAGGCGGGGTCTATTTCCCAGTAGTCCAGTGTGGTCAGGTTGCCGTGCGCCTGGATGGCATGCTCTGTTTTTTCGAACCAGAAGGGGGCAGGCGCCGTTTGAAATGTAAAGGCAGCGCTGGGGGTGCGTTCCAGGCTGAAGGCGGCCGCAAGCGTGGTGAGCCGGCTGCGGGTGGTGTGGACGGCGCGCCAGGTGACATCGCTGGCGATGAAGCGGCGCTGGTGTTTGGCGGCTGCATAGGGTGTCGTGCCAGACCCGCAAAAGAAGTCGGCCACCAGGTCGCCAGGGTTGGATGAGGCCAGGATGATGCGCTCTAGCAGGGCGGCTGGTTTTTGGGTGGGGTAGCCGGTGCGTTCGCTGTGCAGACGGGCCACAACCGGGAAGTACCACCAGTCTTCGGGCACTTTGCCGCGCTGCAGGTTGGGCACTTTGCCAAACCCGGCTTTGGGCGAGGCCGCAAAGGTTTTTACGGTGGCTTCATCGTATGGTACACGCACGGCATCGGCGTTGAAAGTGTAGGCGGGGCTTTTGGTGTAGGCCAGGATGGTATCGTGTTTGCGGTTGAAGGCGCTGCGAATAGGCGATGGGCCGTGGTATGCCCAGATGATTTCGTTGAGCAGGCGGTCGGGGCCAAAGATTTCGTCCAGCAGCAGGCGGGCGTAGGCGTTGGCGTGCCAGTCGAGGTGCAGGTAGAGCGTGCCGGTGGGGGCCAGCAGGCGGTGCATGAGTTGCAGACGGGGGTAAAGGAAGGCCAGGTAGGCGTCCAGGTCGTCCCAGTGGTCGGGGTAGCCTTCGGCCAGGGCCCAGCCGCGCGGCTGGCGCGAATCTTCGCCGCGCCCAATGCGGGCGGGGAATTTGCGGTTGGTGAAGAAGGGCGGGTCAGCGTAGATGAGGTGGATGCGCCCTTCATATTCCGGCAGCAGTGCGGCCATGATGGTCAGGTTGTCGCCCAGAATGAGCCGGTTGGGCGGTGGGGCGGCGGGGTGGCTGCCAGGGGGGTAGATGAAGGCTTCGGGGTGCAGCGCTGCGGGCTGCGGGTGGGGGTGTTCTTTGCCGGTGAAGATGAGGGTGGGCATGGCGGCCTGGGGTCTAGAAGATTTCGATGCGGGTGCCCAGTCCCTTTTTATCCAGGGTGAGGGGGTGAATGTCTTCGTAGGCGGCGGCAGGCGTGCACCAGCGAAAGAGCCACAGGGCTTCTTCGGTGCGCATGTTGACGCAGCCGCGACTCATGGGGACGCCAAAGTTGTCGTGCCAGTAGGCGGCATGGAAGGCGTGCCCCTGGGTGGTGAAGAAGACCGTCCAGGCGACGCCGGGCAGTTCGTAGGCTTCTACGTCTGATACCAGGTTGCCGTTGCCCATGTGTTTGGAGGGTATTTTTACCTGGACGTTGAATTTGCCTTTTGGGGTGGCTGTGGGGATTTGCCCCGGCGCAACGTACACGCCTGGTATGCCGGTGGATACGCGGGTGGTGAAGACGGGCTGGTCGTTTTCATAGGCGGTCAGGGTTTGGGTTTGCAGGTCAACTGCAATGCGTTTTTGTTCGGGTGGAATGTTTGGGCTGATGGGGGCGTATTCTTCGGGTGGGATGAGGCGCACGTGGCTGGCCGGGACGTGGTAGTAGAGCAGGTTGTCGTATAGTTCGTCAAGGATGCGGTACCAGGGTTGGCCGTCGGGGCCTTCGTCTATGCCGATAATCCAGTGAATGGTGTCGTAGTATAGCCTAAAGAGCGGGCGGTAAACGCCGCCTGGCAAGAAGCGCAACGATTGGGTGTAGGGAACGGTGATTTGTCCCAGTTGGCGGTCTTGGGGAATCTGGTTGGGGACGGGGTTGTAGCGAATTTTGACTTTTTGCAGGCGGGCGCGGTGCATGTAGCCGCCCCACACACGATACCAGACCGGGTTGTAGGTGGGTTGGCTGGCGGTGATTTCTTCGTACACGTTGAGGAGCGAGTCACGTTCCCAGGTGCGCACGATGGTGCTTGAGTCGCTGGGTTTGCGGTATACGCTGACGGAGGTGGTGGTGACACGCACCAGGTCGGCGTCGTTGAAGGGTGAGGGGTCGGCGGCAAAGGGGGAAAAGGCCAGCCCACCAGCGGCCAGCCCGGACAGTTTGAGGAAGTCTCTACGGGTAAGGGGTTTCATGGATGAGATTTTACCCGATATTAAACCAATCTGCCCCCAGGATGGGGGCAGGCTGATTTTTTAGGCGATGCAAGGCACGGTAATGATTTGACGAAAGGGTGCGGTGCAGTTTACTCTAAAACGATTTCGGGCAGCATGTCTTTGAGCAGGATTTCAATTGCCATGGTGTGCCCGCAGCGTTTGTGGGTGATGAAGAATTCACAGTCGCAGGAAAATTTTCCGTTCTCAAACTGGACATGGTGGTTGTTGTTGTCGCCACGGAAGGTGACGTCGAAAGCGTTGAAGAGGAAGCGCTTGCGGTCTTCGGCGTAGCGTTTGGCCTTTTCGATTTTTCCGATCAGTCCTGAGTCCATATTTTTTTCTCCTTTCGGGTGGGTGGGAATAAAAAAGGCACGCGTCAATATCCGCGTGCCTTGAGGTTTTCGGTTGTGGTGGGTGCGTCTGCGTATCGCATAGGGTTGTACCGTATCCTTTTCAAGAGTATACGTCTTAATGTTTGGCGAGTCAACAGGACAAATGTCAGTTTTTTGGGTGTTTTTTAGTCGGCTGGCGCGCCTGCGGCGATGGGTTCATCGCCGTTGTAGTGGGGCAGTTGTGGCCATTTGCGGGCGATGAGGATGACGCCCAGGATGCAGCCAATGCCGCCGCTGATGATGGCAAAGGGTGCGCCAAACAGTTGGGCCACCACCCCGGCTTCAATTTCACCAAGTTGCGGCCCGCCCTGGAAGAAGATCTGGTTTACGCTGGTCATGCGTCCGCGAATCTCATCGGGGGTTTGCAGTTGGCGGATGGTGTTGCGGATGATGGTGCTGACTGAGTCGGCCGCGCCGGTGAATGCCAGGGCAACCCAGGCGGCAAGGAAGGTGGTAGACGCGCCAAAGAGGATGGTTGCCAGCCCAAAGACCATTACTGACCCCAGAAAAACCAGTCCCTGGCGTCTTATTTCAGTCATTTGTGAGATGGTGAGCGCGGCCAGGGCGGCCCCTACCGATTGGGCTGCCGAGAGCCAGCCGTACTCCACCACGCCGACTTTAAGCACGTCGCGGGCGATGATGGGCATGAGGGTGTTGGCCGAGGCAAAGAAGGTAGCTACAAAGTCCAGAATCATGGTGGAGAGGATGATGGGTTTGTTGATGATGAAGTGGATGCCTTCTTTTATGGCAGACAGGCTGATCACTTTGCTGCCCAGAACGCGCGTTTTTTGGGGCACGCTGCCCATCAGCAGCAGAGCAATCAGTACGGCCAGGTAGGAGGCGGCGTTGATGTAATAGACGGCTTCTTGCCCGGCGGTGGCAATCACCACCCCGCTGAGGGCTGGCCCGGCGATAGACCCAACCTGGAAGGCGATGGAGGTCATGCTGAAGGCGTTGGGCAGGTCTTTGGCAGGCACCAGGTTGGGCACCAGTGCCTGGCGGGCGGGCAGGTCGAAGGCAATGGTAACGGCTTGCAGGGCGGTGATGAGGTAGATGTGCCAGAGCTGGATGACTTCGAAATTGGTGAGAAGCCCCAGCACCAGGGCCAACAGGGCGGCTGCGCTTTGGGTGATGAACAGGATGTTGCGCCGGTTAAGCGAATCGGCAACTGCGCCGCCAATGAGCGAGAAGATGATGACCGGCAAAATGCGGGCGGCCCCAATGCCCCCCAGGGCAATTGGGGCTTCGGTGAGGGTGCGGATATGCCAGAACAATGCCCAAATTTGCATTTGCGTTCCGGCAATGGAGAACAGGAGACCCAGCCAGAGCAGAAAGAATTTGCGATGGTATAAAGCAGGTGGGATGCGGAGGCGCATGGGTGAGGAAGGTCCTTTGGGATGTAAGGTGTAATAACGTAAGGCGTAAAACGTAAAACGTACGTGCGCCTCTGTTTCAGTCCGTGTAATCCGTGTAGAAGTTTTTATGCAAATCTCAAGGAAGTGACAAATTGGCGCAGGTAGTGTTCTTACGTTTTATTCCTTGAAACTTTTTAAGTCAAGTCCCCCAGTCGCGCAGGTAGAGGAAGTCGTAGATGAATGTGCGTGAGGAAATTTTGGCAATGGGCGGCATGACGCGCTTGAACTGGTTGCGCATGATGCGCCGGGTGACGCTGCGCACGAAGTCTTCGCTAAAACCGGCTTCTACGCATTCTTCGGGGCTGCAACGCTGATCTACCAGCAGGTAGAGCAGGCGGTCAACTGTTTCGTAGGTGAAGCCCAGTTCGCCTTCGTCGGTTTGTCCAAGCCACAGGTCGGCCGAGGGCGGCTTGGCAATGATGGCTTCGGGGACGCCCACGGCCCGCGAAAGTTGCCGTACCTGGGTTTTGTACAGGTCGCCAATCGGGTTGATGGCGCAAGCCGAATCGCCGTACAGGGTGCTGTAGCCGAGCAGGATTTCGGTTTTGTTGCCGGTGCCAATGACCAAACCTTTGAATGCTTCGGATTGGTCGTAGGCCACAATCATGCGGCAGCGCGCCATGATGTTGCCTTTGCGCACGTTGCTCATCTCTGGTTCTCGGTTGATGAGCGCGTCGGCCATATCGGTAATGGGGATGGTGCGGCTTTGCAGCCCCAGGGCGTCAATTACCAGTTGGGCGTGTTCGAGCGAATCGGGCGAGGAGGTTTTGTAAGGCAGGCGCAGGGCCAGCACGTTTTGCGGGCCGAGGGCTTCGGCGGCCAGGTAGGCGACAATGGCCGAGTCGATGCCGCCAGAGAGGTTGATGACGGCGCGGTTTAGCCCAACGCGGGTGATTTCGCTGTGGATGAAGCGCGTGAGCAGTTTGCGTACCAGGGTGGTGTTGATTTCGAGGTTAATGGGGGGCATAGGTTAGTGGGAATCCCCTTTGGCCAGGATGCGCGCCAGTTCGCGCTGGACGATTTCGGGGCGTTCGTCGCGCAGCAGGGGCAGGCGGGTGCGGGTGCGGCGCAGTTGCGCCAGGTCGAGCGTGGCGTAGGTGAGGGCTTCGTCGTTATAAGGCCCTTTGGCTACCAGGTTGCCATCTGGGTCGAAGACGGTGGAGCCGCCAAAGAAGTTCAATCCGTCTTCGAAGCCGACGCGGTTGGCGTGCGCAACAAAGGCGGTGAACAGCCCGGCGTAGGTTTTGTTGACGGTTTCGACCCAGGTGGCCGAGCCAATTTGCTCATCGGTGACGCCGCGGCCGGGTGAGGCGGAGGTGAGGAAGAACAGGTCAGCGCCATCCAGCCAGAGCAGGTAAGGCGAGGAGGCGTGCCAGAAGTCTTCGCAAATGAGGATGCCAGCCTGCCCCCAGCGGGTAGGAAAGCTGCGGAAGGTGTCGCCGCTGGCAAAGAAGCGCCGTTCGTCGAAGATGCCGTAGGTGGGCAGGTGAACTTTGCGGTGAATGTGGGTGATTTCGCCGCCAGAAAGGTACGCCGCGGAGATGAAGAAGCGGTGGCGGGGGTCTTCTTCTACAAAGCCGACAATCAGGTCAATGCTGCGACTGGCCTGGCGCAGGGCGGCACAGGTGGGGTTGTTGTCGTGCGGGCGCAGGGATACGCTGGCGGTCAGGTCTTGCAGCACGTAGCCGGTGAGCGAGAGTTCGGGAAAGACGATTAGTTCTGCGCCATTTTGGGCGGCCTGGGCGGCCAGGGCAAGGTGTTTTTCCAGGTTGCTGTGCACATCGCCCAGTTTGGTGTTGATTTGGGCCAGGGCAAGGGAGAGTTGCATGGCATCTTCCTGTATGCGGGATGCCTGTATCTTACCATAACTGCAGAACAAAATGCGCCGCGCAGGTAGATGCTGCGCGGCGCTGCCAGGGAGGAGATGCAGGTCTGTTGTTAGTGTGGGTGAACGTTGAGGGCGTCAGATACGGGGACGCGCTGCGTTTCGAGCAGGGTAG
>FWPV01002399.1_pt1 | contig 22394 bp, 22 predicted proteins | sample 2228371 | NCBI WGS metagenome assembly FWPV01 (sample SAMEA103939776, study PRJEB20133) | metagenome | reverse complement strand
TCTTGCAATGGGGGCAAAACATCACCATTCATTAGTTGTTACCGTCGCATAATGCTTGCCCCGAACGGCAGACGCGATCCCGGATGGAAGGGGAACGGCCGTCCGCAGCACGAGCCCCGCGGAAGTCCCCCCGAACGGGGATGGGTGCGCCCGAAGAGCGGGAGATCCACCGGCGGCATGGCGGCGGGGAGAGCAGCCCAAAATTCTTTTTCCCCCGGAGCGCCCACTATACCGGGATGGACGATCCCCTGGCACTTCTGTCGTTTGTCCTGCTGCTGGTATCCTGTGCCGCATTCCTGGCGTTTCTCAGCCCCTCACCCTACAAACGCCACCTGGCCATCGCCGGCTGGGGTGCCATGGTCGCGTTCCTGTACTCGCAGATTCCGCACCTCATCGCCGTCGAGAACAACTTCCTGTATCCGATCATCGCCCTGCTCTCCATCCCCTTCCTCTACGTCACCGTCCGGCGGATCCGCGACGGCAGCGGGGCGGTCATGCAGCTGACCACCGCCGCCGCCGTGGCATTCCTGATATACGCCCCGTTCGAGTACATCGAACCCCTCCGCACCTGGATGATATCGGCGCTCGTCGCCCAGACCCTCTGGACCCTGGACCTGCTCCAGTATTCGGCCCAGAACCCGGCCTGGAACATGGTGACCCGCAACGGCCTGCGGATCGAGATGATACTGGCCTGCACCGGCATCCAGAGCATCGCGATCATGCTCGGCGTCGTCGGGGCCGTTCGAACCACGCTCCGCCAGAAGGTGCTCGCATTCCTGCTGGTCTTCCCGACCATCTACATCCTCAACACGTTCCGCAACGCATTCGTCATCATCGCCTACACCGAACAGTGGTTCCCCTATCTACCGGAGATCGCTGGTAACGGCGAGTTCGGCTACGAGTCCTTCTTCTGGGCCCACAATGTGCTCTCCGAGCTGGGAGCGCTGGTTCTGCTGGTGCTCATCGCCTACGGGCTCTTTGCCATCATCCCGGATCTCGGGGATTGGGCCGCCGATCTGGTCGGCATCTACCGGAAAGACCTGAGCGAGGCTCTCCACCTCTCGAGGGGCGCGGAGGAGCTGGCCTGAACGGATGAGGAGATGCACCCCCGTCTTCGCCACGCATCTCACGAGTCGAATGCAGAGCGGCAGCGCAGTTCTCTCCGGCGATAAAAACGATCCGCGTCCAGGGCGCAGCGCTGGGCATGCGGCAGGAGGTTGAGCTGCCCGGTCTTCGGGAACTCCCCTTCGCTGGTTCGGCTGTTCGCCCTCCCCCTCTATCCCGGGGCGAGCGCGGGCACTCTCCCGGCGGTCGGATTTGCAGAGGGGAAAGCGGATCTGGCTCGCAGGGGAACCTCATCCCTTCCTGTTGCCCGACAGGGATGCCGCCTGCCGGTATCACAGCCTCCGGTAGAGGTAGACGATCCGCTGGATTGCCGATAGATTGGTGCCGACCGCGACGAGAATAACAGAGATCCAGACGAGGCCCGTCAGCGCGCCCAGCCCCACCACGAGCACCGTCTCCGGGCGGCCGAAGAACCCGATCCCTTCCAGGGGATCCTCGATCTTGCCGGCAACCCGCTCCTGAAAACCGGCCTCGGCGTAGACCACGGGTTTGATGAACGTGTTCATCATCGAACCGATGATGGCGAGCGCAACGACACCGAAATCGTAGATCGGAGGCAGATCGAGGAGATGGGTTATTATGGGGATACCCGAGATGCCGATGCCGAAGAGGATCAGCATGTCCACGTACTTGTCCGCTATCCAGTCGAAGACCGCCCCGAAAGTGCTCTCCCGCCCCAGCTTCCGGGCGACGCTGCCGTCGACGAGATCGAGGACCGCGGATACGAGCAGGAAGAACGAGCCGACGACAAAGTGCCTCTCCGCAAAGAGAACCGCACAGACGATGCCGAAGAGCAGGGAGAGCAGGGACACCTGGTTGGGGGTGAACCCGGCCCGGAAGAAGAACTCCGAGAGCGGCTCGAGATACTGGATGAGTTTCGGCCTCAGTGCGGTGATATTCATCGATCCTCCCCGGCGAGCCCCCGTCCGTGCGGCTCACACCATATCTTCTTTTAATCCCGGGGACGATATATCAATCGAATAGATATGGCAGAGAGGACCAGGCGACCCTACGTTCTGATGATGTCCGAGATAACGGCCGACGGCAAACTCACGCTGAAGCGGGGCGCTTCCAGCAAGATCCTCATGAAATACATGGCGCCGGAGACCGAGGTGCTGCTCCACCAGACGCGTGCGAAGTGCGACGCCATCATGGTGGGATCCAATACCATACGCATCGACAACTCTTATCTGACCGTGCGTCTGGTCCCGGGAAAGAGCCCGATGCGCGTGATCCCGAGCAGCCGCGCCGATATCGCGCTGGACGCCAATGTCCTCAACAGGGATGCCCCCACGCTCATCGCCGTGAGCGAGGATGCCCCCGCCGACCGCGTCGAGGCGCTGCGGGAGCGGGGGGCGGAGGTCGTGGTGGCGGGCAGGCAGCGGGTGGACCTCCCTCTCCTCATGCGAATCCTGTACGACCGCTTCTCCGTCCGCAGCATGATGATCGAGGGCGGACCGACGCTGAACTGGCACATGCTCCAGCACCGCCTGGTGGACGAGATACGCCTGATCCACCTCCCGTTCATCGTCGGGGGATCCGATACGCCCTCACTCGTGGGCGGGATGCACATCGACTCCGAGGACGAGATGATTCGCCTGCGATTGAAGAGGTATTATCTGTGCGGCAGTAATCTGGTGACCGAGTACGAGGTGCAGTACCGGGAGGACTCCCGTGGGATATCTGGATGATCAGGTTGCGCGGATCGATGGCGGAAGAAAGAAGAGAGGATCGCGGATCCCAACGATCGTCGTCGTGGCAGTTCTCCTGCTTGCAGCAGCCGTCGGTGGCGCCGTCCTCTTCGCCTACACGCAGCAGAGGAGTATCGTCGTGATCCCGCTGGAGGGGGAGATCCACACCGGCGACTTTGCGGTCTCCGGGTTTGTCGGCAGCGAGTACGTGGGACGGCAGCTGCGCGAAGCCGCCGACGATCCGCTGGTCGAGGGGATCGTGCTGCGGGTGAACAGCCCCGGCGGCTCGCCGGCCGCGGCCCAGGAGATCGTGGCGGACATGGAGTACGCCCGCAGCCGCAAACCGGTCGTGGTCTCCATGGGGGAGGTGGCCACCTCGGCGGCATACTACGTCAGCGCCCACGGCGACCGGATCTACGCCAGCCCCGACACCCTGACGGGGAGCATCGGCACCACATGGACCTTCTACAACATCAGCGGCTGGCTGGAGAGAGAGGGAATCGCCGTCGAGGTGGTGAAGTCCGGCAGCCGGAAGGACATGACCTCCCCCTACCGGGGGCTGAGCGACGAGGAGTCCGCCTACGCCCAGGCGCTGGTGAACGAGAGTTACGAACGGTTCATCGCCGATATCCTGGAGCAGCGGAACGTCTCCCGCGACCTGATCGGGGACGGGCGGGTGATACGCGGGGAGGAGGCGCTCCGGATCGGTCTGGTGGACCAGTTCGGGAACCTCTACGATGCCATCGCGGGTGCGAGGAGCCTGGCAGGGGTCAGACCATCGTCAGCGGGTCCGACTTCATGAACTCCCGGCAGACGGTGGTCGCGTACTGCCCGGGCTCGAGCGTGAACGCCAGGTGGACGGTATCCCCGTCCACCCGGGCATCGAGCCGTGTGGCGAGCGCGATGGGGCGGCTGGCCCCTTCGAACGCTGCCTTCACGAACTTCTGGGCGCTGGCAAAATCCTCCGCGGTGATGCCGTGCAGATCGAGCAGCTCCCGCATGATCGGGCACGGACTCCTCCCCTCCCCGCCTTTCGAGCCCGGGATGAAGATGGCGATGCGCGCCCGTCCTCTCCGCACCTGCAGGGCGGCGGCAAGGCGGTTCTGGTCCGTCACGGCATCGCCCCTCCCGTCGGGGAAGAGCAGGGTGTCCCCCGGAACGGGCGTGGAGAGACTGATGCCGCGCGACAGCCGCCGTGTGAGGGCGAGATTGAAGAGGTAGGACTGGAAGGCGGAGACGAACATGGAGAGGAGCTTGGGGGGGAGCTGGCGCAGGGCGCCCGCGTAGTCGGCGGGATGAGCGTCCAGGTGGTGCAGCATCGACCGTTCGTAGGAGAGGTGCACCGGGAACGCCTGCAGCGCCGTCCGGGCGTCCAGAGTGCGGCTGTAGTCCCTGCGGGCAGCCTGTATCTCCTGCGGTTCGTGGGGGAACGCCTCTCCGACGTAGGCGAGCACCGCGCCCGCGTAGTCCTGCCGCAGGATGAACTCCCCCACGCGGTGCGTGATGGGGCGGATCGCCCCGAAGCGCTGGATGCCGACGTAGTTCGGGATCCCGGCGGGGACCGAGGCGGCAACCTCTCCGACCCGTTCGGGGAGATCCCGCGTCTCGCACTCGCGGATCGCGATCGCGAAGCGGTTTCCGGCGAGCATGCCGAGCGCGACGGGATGGGCGGCGCATCCAATCACGGTGAGGGAGATGTCCCGGATCCGCACCCGCTCCACGTCTTCGGGATCGGCGTCGTAGATCGAGATGACCTGGGTGGTGACCGCCCGTTTGTCCTTCGTCCCCGCCCATCCGATGCGGCGGTGGCTGATCCCGAGGCGGTTCGCTATCTCCCGGACGGCGTGCTGGAGATCCCAGTTCTCCTTCGTGAGGCGGACGAGGAGGTACGGGCCGTCGCCTGCCGGGGGGGCGGGGATCTCCTCGACGACGAAGTCCCCGGGAACCCTCTTGAGCACACCGCCGATCCCCGGCGTGTCGGTCCCGTAGTAATGCATGCCCAGACTCTGCTCCAGGGGATGGGGGCTCTCCATCATAGCAGGGGAAGCCCGCCGGTGACGCGGTCGAGCGCCTCGGATCTCGCCGGGCCCAGACCGAGCGCCGTCACCGTACCGGGCGGGATCTCGGTGAGCCCGGCGTCCTGGATCAGGGCGGCGGATATGCCGGCCGCCTCGGCGATCGTGCGCAGCTCCAGGAGGGCCCGCTCGTCCTTCGCCTTGAGGACGACCTTCTTCTGCCCCTCGGCGAGCCAGCTCCGCTTCACGTCTTTGTCCGCCCGCTCGTAGGCGGCGATGGAGGCATGGGCGACCTGGGCGCAGGTCTTTCCGCAGCCCATGCGGAGATCGCCCCGCACAACGATGCACTGCTTCCAGGCGAACATGAGGTCGTCAGCCATTGCGGGTGTACTGTACGGAGCCGCTCTCCTTAAAAATATGGGTTGTCGGGAGCCGGCTGCGCCCCCTTTCCCGCAGCGGCACAGGCGCGGAGGAACTCGGGCAGGCTCTTTCGCGGGGGAACGGATGAAGAGCTCCAGGTCCGGGCCCGTCAGGACCGATGATCCGTCTCTTGGCCACGTCGTGCGGCATGGCGGCTGCACCTGCCCGAAGTCCGTGGGAAGGAGCCCGTCAGTCTCGCCCTCGCCCGCCACGATGGGGGCCATTCGCAGGCGGTCTTCTTCGCCTGGCTCTCGCCCCGCGCTCAGCAGATGCAGAACTCCAGGCGGCAGGGTCTCCCCTCCCTCCCGAGAAGCGGAACGTCGGCCTCTTCCGGCTTCTGCTTTACAGCCTCGACGCTCGGCGGGATGTCGGGCAGATCGAAGATCCGGGCGTTGATCGCGGTGTAGCGGGTGCCGTCCTGCACCTCCCCCTTCCAGAGGCGCGGATGATGGCGCCTCGCGCGGCGCGTCCGGGCGCACGCGAACCCGACGTCGGATAACCGTCCCCGACCACAGGCTCGTTCCGCTTCTCCCCGTCCCGATAACGAGCTCGTATCGATCCGGCAGCCTGACCGCCGCTCCGCCTTCTGTGCCGCGAGCGCCGGATGGCAGAGAACGATCGGGCACGTCATCCCGCATCCGAATGCCCCCGGTCGCCTGCGGCATCCCTCCGATGACGCACCGGGCAGGAGCCCCTGCGCCCGTCCTGCTGACCCATACCCGCACCTTCATGAACATCGTGTCAATCCTGGCCAGTGGACAGGAGCACGCACAGGACTCCTGCTGCGGCACAGGGTTTAGCCAGTGTGGCGGTTGCCCGCCGGCGGCTCCCGATCTCCCGCACCGCTCAGACGGCCTCTGCCCGGGCGTGGGCGGTCCGCCGGGCCTCTCCCTCTTCGGCGGCATAGCAGGCGGAGAACTCGACATAACAGGGCCTGCCTCGCCCGCCCGCATCCTGGAAGGTCTGGACGATCATCTCCGGGTGGAGGGCGGGGTCCACCAGACCGTCTCCGATCCGCCCGCCGAGATCCGCCGACTTCTGCCCTCGCTGGCGATGGCAATCGGCAGGCTCTCCTCCGGGAGCGTGAAGATTTGGGCATTTTCAACCGTGTAGTACCAGCCATGGTAGTCCTGCATGCCGCCCTGCCAGAGAGTGCGGATAAGGCCCACCGCCTCCGCCAGCGTCTCGATCCGCACCGGCGCCGGAGGCCACTTATCTCCGTATATATGCTCGTTCAGGTACTCTCCCGATCCCGCGGCGAGCGTGAACCGCCCGGGCATCATGACCCCCATGGTCGCGGCCATCTGGGCTCCGAGGGCCGGGTGATAGCGCACCGTCGGGCAGGTGACTCCCGTCACGATCCGCATCCGCGAGATCGCCTGCGAGAACCCTCCGAGCACGCTCCCGGCAAACGGGCTCTGCCCCCCGGCGCTGGTCCAGGGGTGGTGGTCCGCGATCGTCGCATGAGAGAACCCACCCTCCTCTGCCATCCGGGCGTTCCGTATAAGGTCGGGGGGGCCGTGCTCCTCGCAGTCCAGGTAGTATCCAATTTCGACCATTTCGACTCCGCCGGGGTCTCTCCGGTTCCAGCGGATCTCTGCATCCCGTGAATCCTTTCGGCGGAGAGGCGCTGCATGTATATACACGAACCCCACACCTGTCTGATCGTGTACGACGTGGTGGTGGTGGGTGCCGGCCCCTGCGGGAGCGCCGCCGCCCGATCCTGCGCCGAGTCGGGGCTCTCCACCCTCTGCATCGAGGAGCACGCCGCCATCGGGCACCCCGTGCAGTGCGCCGGGCTCCTCTCCTGCCAGGCATTCCGGGAGTGCGGGGTATCGGAGCGATCGGTCCAGAACCGTGTGCGGGGGGCGCGGATCTGCTATGGCGGGGGCGCATCCCTCGCCTTCGACGCCGGAACGACCAGGGCTTTCGTCGTGGACCGCGGCGTCATGGACCGGGAGATGGCCCGGATCGCCGCCGACAGAGGCGCCGAGTTCGCGCTGAAGACCTATGCCTGCGCCATCCGCGGCAGCACCCTGACGGTAAAGGAGCGGGGGGAGCGGAGGGAGATACCCTTCCGCATCCTCATCGCCGCTGACGGGCCCCGTTCGACCATCGCCCGCCTGCTTGGGATGGAGAGGCCCCGGCTCCACCTCTCCGGGCTCCAGTGCGAGATGCCCTGCGATCTCGATCCGAACCTGGTGGAGATCCATCCCCACGCCTCCCCCGATTTCTTCGGGTGGGCGATCCCGGTCCGGGATGGGCGGGCCCGCGTGGGGCTCTGCGGCCTACGCGATGTCCGCGAGCGGTTCCAGCGGTTCGCCGCCCGCTTCGGGCATAGCTCCCTCGCCCTGGTCAGCGGCGTCATCCCGCTCGGGACGATGCCGAGGACCTTCGGGAACCGTGTCCTCTTCGTCGGGGACGCCGCCGGGTTTCCCAAACCCACCTCCGGCGGCGGCATCTACACGGGCGTCCGATCCGCCCGCCATGCCGCGCGTGTGGCTGCAGAATGCTGCGAATCCGGCAGGTTCGACGACGATGCCCTGCGATCCTACGAGTCCGCCTGGAAGAAGGACTTCGGGCACGAGCTGGAGGTCGGCATGCGTCTCCTGTCCCTCCGCAGACGGATGAGCGATGGCGAGCTGGACGGCATCCTGGCGCGGCTGAACGATCCCGGGATCCTGGCGGCGATCGTGCAGTACGGCGACATGGACCGCCCGAGCCGGCTGCTCCGGCAGCTGGCGGGAAGGCCCGGTCTCATACGCATCCTGGGGACGCTGTTTCGAGCCGGTGTGCGGGCGGACCCGCATTGACGGGGTGCCCGCTCCGGCGGCTCTGTGGACGGCCAGGAACCGGAGCTCGCAGACGAAGAAAACGCGGTCCCGCTATTCGGGGAACCGCGTTTTCATGCATCGCGCGGATAATCCTCGGTTCCGAGGATCGGGGTCCTCCTCTCGGAGTGGTGCGGGGAACCGTACCGCAGGGCTGCAGGGGTCTCCCTGCATCCGCCCTACCACACGGAGGAGGGGACAGCCCTCTCCCGCGAAGATGCCCGCCGAACCGGAGCAGGTCCCCGCTTCGTGAGGATTCCGCCAGAGGCGGTACCCCCTGGCGGCATACTTCCATCCGGATCGGTATATAAAACTGCTAAACAACAACTTTTTTATGATACTTGGTGTTACTAGTTAAAAATAAGGTAAGAAGTGGTGAACCATGCACATTCCGGATGCGTTCATACCGATCGGACAGGCAGCCGTCTACTGGGTTGCGGCGCTCGTATTCATCGCACTCTCGCTGCGGTGGGCAAAACGGGAGATGAGCGAGGACAAGGTGCCGCTCGTCGCCGTGCTCGCCGCCGGCATCTTCGCCATCCAGGCGATGAACATACCGATTCCCTGGGGGACGAGCGGCCACATGGCGGGTGCTGCCCTGGCGGCCATCGTCCTGGGGTCACCGTTTGCGGGCATATTCATCCTCACCCTGGTGCTGATCGTGCAGGGCGTCTTCTTCGGGGACGGCGGGATCACGGTCATGGGGGCGAACATTCTCAACATGGGCGTCGTTGGCGGATTCGTCGGCTACTACACGTACCACGGCCTGAACCGGCTGATCCGGAATCCCTACGCCTCCGCGTTCGCCGCAGGCTGGGCCGCCCTCTTCCTGGCGGCGATCCTCACTGCCATAGAACTCGCCCTGGCCGGAACGTTCCCGCTCGTGCTGGGGCTCGCCTCCATGGGCCTCTACCACGCGGTGATCGGGCTCGTCGAGGGGGGCATCACGGTGGCGGCCCTCTACCTGATCTCGGCGGCCCGTCCTGACATCCTGAAGGATACCGCGGGGGTGACCGCCTGATGGACCGGAGCAGGTTCATCCTGATCGGTGTCGCCGTGGCGCTGATCATCGCCGCGAGTGCGCCGTTTCTGGCCTCCGGCAACCCCGACGGACTGGAAAGCGCATTCTTCGGCATCTTCGGCGCGAAGGAGATCCGGGGGGACGACCTCGACGAGGAGCGGGCAGCCCTCGCCGAGGAGGAGGTCGTCCAGATGACGGGGAACGACTTCACCTGGGAGTCCCCCTTCCCGGACTACACCATCGCCGGCCTGGACAAATCCGGCGAGGTCGCCGCGATCGTTCTCGGGACCCTGATCGTGCTCCTGCTCGGGCTGGGCATCTCGCGGGCCGCATCGCGCCAGAAAACATAACCTAATTACCCTATTTCGCATACCTGTCTACCGCACATGCACCTCATCGAGACCCGGGATCTCCTCTACCGCTATTCTAACAGGGTGACCGCACTCGAGGGCGTGAACTTCGTCGCCGAGAGGAAGAAGCGGATCGCCGTGCTCGGGGCCAACGGGGCGGGCAAGAGTACGCTCTTCAAACACTTCAACGGAATCCTGAAACCCACCGCCGGTTCGGTGCTGATCCACGGCGAGCCCATCACCCGCGAGAACATCCGCGAGGTGCGCAAGATGGTGGGGCTCGTCTTCCAGCACCCCGACGACCAGATCTTCTCCCCGACGGTGGAGCAGGACGTCGCCTTCGGCCCGACCAACCTGGGCCTCGACCCGCAGACCATCGAGCACCGGGTGGAAGCGGCGCTCCGCATGGTCGGGCTCGAGCACATCCGCGATCGGGCGCCGCACCATCTCTCCGGCGGCGAGAAGAAACGGGTCGCCATCGCGGGCGTCATCGCCATGGAGCCGCAGGTGCTGGTGCTGGACGAACCGACCGCCGGGCTCGATCCGCAGGGGGTGCTGGACCTCATCGGGTTTCTGAACACGCTCCCCGAGCGGTACGGGATGACGGTCATCTTCTCCAGCCACCAGGTGAACCTGGTGCCGGAGATGGCGGACTTCATCTACATCATGGACCACGGGCGGATCGTGGCGGAGGGCACCGTCGAGGAGATCTTCGTGCGGCAGGATCTCCTCGCGCGGTGCCGCCTGGACGTGCCGATCCTGCCCAAGCTGATCCGCTCCCTGCAGGAGCAGGGGATCGAGATCTCCATGGCATACAGCTACGACGACGCGGTGAGGGTATTCCTGCAGGCATTCCGGGCGCGGCCATGATCGACGAGATCTTCGACATCGAGAAGTACGCCTACAGGACGAGCGCCGTCCACCGCATGGACGCCCGGGTGAAGCTGATCGTCTGCCTTGCGGCGATCGTCGCCGTCGTCGCGTTCCCCTACACGCCGGCGGTCTTCACGCTCGGCGGCGTTCTCGGCATCCTCTTCATCGCGTTCTGGATCTCCGCCCGCCTCCCGCCGGGCGCCTATGCGAAACGGCTGCTGCTCATCCTGCCGTTCGGCATCTTCCTCGTCGTCTTCCAGATCTTTTTTAAAAATCCTTACTACGCCAGTTTCCATCCGCTGGCAACGCTCCCTCCGGGGCTGGTGATCTACGCGGAGTCCGTCGAGTTCGCCGCGATCCTCTTTACGAAGTTCATCGTGAGCGTATCGTTCATCGTCCTGCTCTCCTCCACCTCCACCATGCAGAAGCTGATCGAGGGGGCGGCGCGCCTCGGGTTCCCGAAAGAGTTCTCGCTCGCGATGGGCATGATGGTCCGCTACCTCTTCGTCTTCGCCTACATCTTCCTCAAGGTGAAGCAGGCGCTGGAGACCCGCTGCTTCGACCCATTCGACCGCAACCTCTCCTACCGCTACCGCCTCCGCCAGCTGGGCTACACCATAGGGACGATCTTCATCCGCTCCTACGAGCAGGGCGAACGCACCTACCTCTCCATGCTCTCGCGGGGCTACGGGCAGGACTCCCAGATCTTCGTGAAAAAGAGTCCCCTCACGCCCCGGGAAGGGGCGATCCTGGCAGCCGCCCTGGGCTATATCGTGATCGGGACCATCGCGGTCTACATCCTGGCCTGAATGGTGCGGGTGCATTGCATCACCTTTTTCATGCCGGCGGAGAAGAGCACTACTCATGACCAGCAAGTTCGGAAGAGGTTTCGTGGTCAACCTGATACTGCTTGCAAAGCACTTCGCCCTCCCCCCTGATCAGGCATTCTACGGAGCTGCAGACCACCTCGAAGAGTTCGTCCTGCCCCCCCAGTTCAAGGGAACGGAGGTGGAGACCCTGCTCGCCCAGTTCCGGAAACGGGTGATCTGGCACCAGCCGGGCACCATGGACAGGGAGGACTATGCAGAGGTGATCCGGCTCATGAACCGCCTGGCGATCGCCATCGACAGGGAACTCGGGATCGCCGATCCGGATGCCGGCGCCTACGATTAGGACGCTCCAATTACCTATAAGTGCTCTAAACACCAATATATATCGTGAAATGTCCCGCGAAGCATCCTCATTCTCGAATTGAGGATCTTCTCCCTTTTCCGGAGGCTCCTGATGAATGAAACCTATGATGCATCCCATATCACCGTACTAGAAGGACTGGAGCCGGTCCGCACACGGCCCGCCATGTACATCGGCAGTACGGATGAACGGGGGCTTCACCATCTGGTATACGAGGTCGTCGACAACTCGGTGGACGAAGCCCTCGCCGGCCACTGCGACCTCATCCTCGTCACCCTGCACCGGGATCAATCGTGCACCATCGAGGACAACGGGCGGGGCATTCCGGTCGACACCATGCCCCAGTACGGCAGGAGCGCTCTCGAGATCGTTCTTACCGTGCTGCACGCCGGCGGGAAGTTCGACAAGAGCACCTACCAGGTGTCCGGCGGGCTTCACGGCGTCGGCGTCTCCGTCGTGAATGCACTCTCCTCCTGGATGCAGGTGCACGTCTACCGCGATGGGCGGGTCTACTCGATGCAGTTTGAGCGGGGCGTGCCGAAGGGGGAGCTTCTGGAGAAGGTCGAGACGCCTGCCGGGCTGGCGAAGCGGATGGAGTATCGCTACGGGGCGTCGTGCGCGGATGACTCCGAGCATCCCCCGCGGATGACGGGCACCCGCATCCGCTTCCGCCCCGACCCGGAGATCTTCGAGGAGACGCGGTTCGACTACGACGTGCTCGCCTCCCGCCTGCGGGAGCTGGCCTTCCTGAACAGAGGGCTCTGCATCCGCATCCTGGACGAGCGGACGGGGGACTTTGCCACGTTCCTCTACGACGGAGGCATCCGCGATTTCGTGCGCTACCTGAACACGGAGAAGAACCCCATCCACGACGACATCATCTTCTTCCAGAAGGTGGACGCCGAGAACCAGGTGGAGGTCGATGTCGCCCTCCAGTACAACGCGAGTTACGGCGAGCAGGTGCTCACGTTCGTGAACAGCGTCCATACCCGCGAGGGCGGGACGCACCTGGAGGGGTTCCGCAGCGCGATCACCCGCGCCGTCAACACGGCCGCCCGGAAGAACAACCTCATCCGCCAGAACGATATCGCCATCCGGGGCGAGGACGTCCGCGAGGGGCTCTCCGCCGTCGTCAGCCTCAAGGTCGCCAGCCCGCAGTTCGAAGGGCAGACGAAGACCCGCCTCGGGAACAGCAACATCCGCGGGATCGTCGACTCCCTGGTCTACCAGTGCCTGCTGGAGTACTTCGAGGAGAACCCGAAGACGCTCGCCGCGATCGTGGAGAAGGTGGTCGCGGCGGCCCGGGCTCGGGAGGCGGCCCGCAGCGCACGGGAGCTCGCGCGGCGGAAGAGCATTCTCGAGAGCTCCAGCCTGCCGGGGAAGCTGGCCGACTGCTCGGAACGGGACCCCGAGAAGAGCGAGCTCTACATCGTCGAAGGGGACTCCGCGGGGGGCTCCGCCAAGCAGGCGCGGAATCGGCAGTTCCAGGCGATCCTGCCGCTTCGTGGGAAGATCCTGAACGTGATCAAGGCGACGGAGCACAAGATCCTGAAAAACGCCGAGATCCAGGCGCTCATATCGGCGATCGGCTGCGGCGTGCAGGACAAGTTCTCGGACGAGCACCTGCGCTACCACCGCATCGTGCTGATGACCGATGCCGATGTCGACGGGGCGCACATCCGCACTCTGCTCCTGACCTTCTTCTACCAGTATATGCCCGACCTGATCAGGAACGGCTACGTCTACATCGCCCAGCCCCCCCTCTACCGTGTGGCGAAGGGCAAACAGGAGCGCTATGCCTACCGCGATGAGGATCTGCGGGGTATCCTGGCGGAGTGGGGCGAGAAGGGGGTTACGATCCAGCGCTACAAAGGTCTCGGGGAGATGAACGCTGAACAGCTCTGGTCGACCACGATGGATCCGGCGCACCGCATCCTGAAGTGCGTCTACATCGAGGACGCGATGTACGCGAAGGAGATCTTCGAGAAGCTGATGGGCGACGACGTTGCCGCCCGCCGTGACTTCATCCGCCGCCACGCGAAAGAGGTGACCAACCTTGACATCTAGGCGCCGGGCTGACCCCCCCGGGCCGTCGGCGCGCCAGGAGGTCATCCCCGTCCGCCTCGAGGACGAGATGAAGTCCTCCTACATCGATTACGCGATGAGCGTGATCATCGGGCGCGCGATCCCGGACGTGCGTGACGGCCTGAAGCCGGTCCACCGCCGCACCCTCTACGCGATGTGGGAGGAGGGGAACACCAGCGACAAACCCTACCGCAAGAGTGCAAGGGCGGTCGCCGCCACCATGGGGAAGTACCACCCGCACGGCGACGCGGCGATCTACGACACCCTGGTGAAGATGGCGCAGCCGTTCGCCTACCGTCACCTGCTCGTCGACGGTCAGGGGAACTTCGGGTCCATCGACGGGGACGAGCCGGCGGCGATGCGCTACACGGAGGCGCGGCTGACGCGCTACGCCGAGGAGCTGCTGGACGATCTGGACAAGGACACCATCGATTTCGTCCCGAACTTCGACGGCTCCACGAAAGAGCCGACGGTTCTTCCGGCGCGGATCCCGAACCTCCTGGTGAACGGGAGCAGCGGGATCGCCGTCGGAATGGCGACCAGCATGCTCCCCCACAACCTGCGGGAGGTATGCAGCGCGGTCGTGCGGATGATCGACGATCCGGAGTGCAGCGTCGACGAACTCATGACGGTGATTCCGGGTCCCGACTTCCCCACCGGCGGGATCATCACGGGAACGGACGGCATCCGCGAGGCCTACGCCAGCGGACAGGGGAAGGTGATCGTGCGGGGAGTCGCCGAGATCGAGGAGGCGGACGAGAAGACCGCCCGGATCGTCATCCGCGAACTCCCCTTCCAGGTGAACAAGGCGAGGCTGATCGAGAGCATCGCCGCTCTCGTGAAGGAGAAACGGATCGACGGCATCTCCGATATCCGCGACGAGTCCGACAAGGAGGGGGTGCGGGTGGTGATCGACCTGCGCCGCGGGGCGATGGCGAACGTCGTCTTAAACCAGCTCTACAAGCACACCGCGCTCCAGAGCAGCTACGGGATCATCAATCTCGCCATCGTGGACGGGCAGCCGCGCTACCTGGGCCTGCCGGACCTGATCCGCGAGTTCCTCGACCACCGCCGCGCGGTGGTGCGTCGGCGGAGCCTGTTCGAACTCCGCAGGGCGGAGGAGCGGGTGCACATCCTCTCCGGGCTGCTGATCGCCCTGGAGCGGATCGATGCGGTCATCGCCGCCATCCGATCGTCCGAGACGACGGAGGATGCGAAAACAGCGCTGATGGCGGGTTTTACCCTCTCCGAGGCGCAGGCGGAGGCGATCCTGCAGATGCAGCTCCGCCGCCTGGCAGCCCTGGAGCGGAACCGCCTCGCTGACGAGAAGAAGGCGCTCGACGCCGAGATACGGCGCATCAGGGAGATCCTGTCCGACGAGAGGAACATCCTGCAGGTGATCCGCGAGGAGATCGTCGAGATCGGAGAGACCTACGGCGACGATCGCCGCACCCGGATCGTCGGGGACGCCCAGATCCTGGACAGGGAGGACCTGATCGAGGACAAACCGGTGATCCTTTCCATCACCACCCAGAACTACATCAAGCGGATCTCCCTGGAGACCTACCGCAACCAGCGGCGCGGCGGCAAGGGGGTCCTCGGAATGGTGACAAAAGACGAGGATTCGGTGGAGGACATCATCGTCGCGTCCATGCACGATTACCTTCTCTGCTTCACGACGAACGGGCGGGCCTACTGGATCAAGGTCTACGACATTCCGGAGGGGAGCCGCACGAGCAAGGGGAAAGCGATCGTGAACCTGCTCAACCTGAATGAGAACGAGCTGATCACGGCGGCGATACCCCTGCGCACCTTCCGCCCCGACCGCTACCTCATGTTCGCCACCAGAAGCGGGCAGGTGGTGAAGGTGCCGCAGGACGAGTTCGCCCGCCCGAGACCCTCCGGGATCAACGCAATCCGACTGCGGGAGGGGGACACGCTCGTCGACGTCAAGCCGACGGACGGCACGAAGGAACTGATCCTCACCACCCGCAACGGGCAGAGTCTCCGCTTCCACGAGATGTCGGTGCGGGCGATGGGGAGGAATGCGATGGGCGTGCGGGGCATCCGCCTCCGCCGCGGCGACAGCGTCCAGGGCATGACGATCGTCGAGAAGGACACCCTCCTCACCATCACGGACGTGGGCTACGGGAAGAGAACGCCGTTCGACGAGTTCCGGGGCTACAGCCGGGGCTCGCTGGGCGTGCGGAACATCCCCCGCGAGGGGGCCGGCTCCGTGGTGGATACCCTGGCCGTCTCCGAGCGGGACGAGATCCTGGTGATGAGCGCGATGGGGAACGTGATCCGCATCCGGGTATCGGACATCCCGATCCAGGGGCGGAACACCCGCGGGGTCTGGGTCATGCGCCCTGACGAGGGCGACCGCGTGGTCGGGGTCGCGCTGCTCCGCCCGGACGAGGAGTAGGTCCCCCCTCTTCCGAAAGACTTTCGTATCCGCAACCGATTACCGCGTACCATGTATCGGGATACCCTGCAGATCACCACACGGGGCGAGGGCGATATCGTCGACCTCACCCCCGGCGTACGGCGGATCGTCCGCGAGAGCGGAATCGCCGACGGGATCGTCCATGTATTCGTGACGGGATCGACGGCGGCGATCACCACGATCGAGTTCGAGCCGGGCGTGCTCTCCGATCTCCGGCGGGCGCTCTCGGTCATCGCCCCCGCTGACATCCCCTACGCCCACGACCGCGCCTGGGGGGACGGAAACGGGCGGTCGCACGTGAAAGCGGCGATCGTGGGGCCGTCGCTCACGCTGCCGCTCGCGGGCGGGGAGCTGGGCTGCGGCACCTGGCAGCAGATCGTCCTTCTGGAGCTGGACGTCCGCTCAAGCCGCAGCCGCACCGTCACCTGCACGGTGATGGGATGAGCGGGAGCGGCATGGCAACGCTCTCGGAACGGCAGTGCCGCAGCGCCCTGGTCCGTTCGAGGATCCCCGGCGCGGACTACTGCATCAACCCATACGGCGGGTGCGGCCATGGCTGCGTCTACTGCTATGCGGCGTTCATGAAGCGGTTCCTCCGCACCGCCGAGCCCTGGGGATCCTTCGTCCAGGCGAGGACCAACATCGCCGACCGCCTGGCCCGCGAGATCGCCGGGGGGAGAAGAGAGGGGCGGGTGCTGCTCTCCAGCGTCACCGACCCCTACCAGCCCGCGGAGCAGCAGTACCGTCTCACCCGGGCCTGCCTGGAGCGGTTGAGCCGAACCCGGATGCCGGTCTCCATCCTCACGAAATCCGACGGCGTCCTCCGCGACCTGGACGTTCTGCGCGGCATGGCGGACGTCGAGGTCGGGTTCTCGATCACGACCGCCGACGACGACCTCGCCCGCCTCCTGGAGCCCGGAGCCTCCCCGCCGTCCCGCCGCTTCCATGCCCTGTCCGCGCTCGCGGCGGCGGGCATCCGCACCTGGGTCTTCATCTCCCCCGTCATCCCCGGGATCGGGGACTCGGATGAGTCGCTCTCCGCCATCCTCGCGCGGGCGGAGCGGGCGGGCGTCGGCTGCGTGGACTACGATCCCCTCAACTGCTACCCCTCGGCGATCGCCGCCCTGCGAAGCCTCATCCAGTGCTGCCGCCCCGGAAAACTGGCGGAGCTCGAAGCGGCATGTGCGGATCCCCAGCGGTTCGCGCACCGGATCGCAAGCCGTGCCCGAATTCTCTGGCCACGCTACAGGTTCATCCCGCCGGACCGCGCGGGGGCCTGATCGGAAAAGAAGGATGGGATTCAATCCAGCGGGATCGTCTCCAGCTGCGAGCAGAGTTCCCAGATTCGGGTGCGGGCGTGCACCGGCATGTTGGGGTCGTTGCTGACCTCGTCGATCATGGAGATTGCCGTCGCGGCCCGGAGGCCGATCGTCTTGGAGTCGTCGGTGAGAACGTTGCGCGTCTCGTCTGCCACGCGGCGGATGTTCCGCGGAATGCTGGTGTCCTCCATGATCTGGGACAGCATCTGGACACATGCGTTTATTGTCGTTGCTGGATTCGCCATACGAACTTCCCCCTTACTATTAATCTGATCCAGGCATATATAATTTCACGAAGATAATCCGGAGCGTGCGAATGAAAGCGCCCGACGAGATCATGGCTGAATACCTTTTGAAGGGCGGGAAGATGCTCTCCCGCGCCTGCGCGGAGTGCGGCTCCCCCCTCTTCGAGTACAAGGGCAGGACATGCTGCGTCGTCTGCGAACATCCCCGGGACGAGGAGCAGCCGGCGGAGGCGCCCGTTCCCCCTGCAGCCGCTCCCCATGCCGGGGAACGGAGGGCAGCTGAAAATCCGGCCATCGAGGTCGCGCTGCAGGAGACCCTGATCGAGCTCTGCCGCCGCATCCAGGCCGAACCGGATCCGAACCGCTGCCTCCTGCTGATGCAGTGCCTGCGGGAGGGGATTGCCGCCCTCCGCGAGATCGGCTAGAGGTACTTCCGGCGGGAGAGTTCGAAGATCTGCTCGGCGCTCTTCTCCCCGATCCCCTTCACCTTCCGCAGGTCCTCCTCTCCGGCGTTGGTGATCGCCTGGACGGATCCGAAGTGCTCGAGCAGGATCCGTGCGTTCCTGGGCCCGATGGAGGGGAAGGCAGAGACGATGTACTCCAGCTGCTCCCGCGGCGTGCGGGACGCCTTGCGGTGGTGGATCTTCCTCTCGCCCCCCGGCCCCTCCTCTTCCCGCCGGGCCAGCACGCAGAGCATCTCCGCGGTCTCCGCCTCGTCCCGGCAGAAGAAGACGGATATTCCCATGTCCACCCCGATGGCCGCCAGTGTGCCCCGGATGGCGTTGGGATGGATATCCCGGATGCCGTAGAGGTCGCCGCCCTCGATGATGAGCACGGGGCGAAGGGCGGCGTCCGCCAGCGCCCGCAGCTGCCCGAAGAGATCCCGGTTGACCAGGGTGTCCATGAAGTCACGGGCGGTCTTCCGCTCCACGAGTATCCGCTCCCCCACGGCATAATCGCCGACGTCCAGCCGCTCCAGTCGGATGCGGGCACCCAGGCTCTCCAGGTGTTCGACCACCCGCGACGCGGTCTCGCGATCGTCGACGACGACGAGCGGCCCCTCCTCCTCGACGAAGGTCGAGATGGAGAGCTGGCGGCCGCCCGCGTTCTGCTGGCGGACGGCGTCGGAGCGCATCGCCCGCATCCCTTCCACCATCGCCTCCTCCTTTCTCTGGCTGACATAGCGGTAGACCTCATCCGAAGTGCCGCGGGTCACCAGCACCACGATCCGCCCGGCGCCGCTCCGCCCGGTCCTCCCCTTCCTCTGGATGCTGCGGATCTCCGAGGGGACGGCCTCGTAGAAGATCACCATGTCGGTGGAGGGCACATCGAGCCCTTCTTCGCCGACGGAGGTCGCGATCAGCACCTTGAACTCCCCCGCCCGGAACCGCTGCAGGAGCTCGATCTGCATCTTCTGGGAGAGTCCCTTCTCCTGATCCTTCGCTGCCTGGCCGACGAACCGCCTGGCCGGATAGCCGTTTGCCGTGAGGTGATCGACCAGGAGCTGGACCGTATCCCGGTAGGTGGCGAAGATGATGATCCGGCTCTCCGGAAAACCTTCCAGCTGGCGGCGCACCAGGTCGAGGATGATCTGGAGCTTCGGGTGCATCTCGCCCTTCCACGCGGCGGACCGCTCCAGCAACCTCTGGAAGAGCGGATCCCGCACCAGCCGCAGGCTGGCCTTGGAGCCCCTGCCGGAGGTCGCCTCCCGGGTGAGCTTCTCCAGGTAGCGCGAGAGCGCCACGCTCCCCTGCGACTCGGCGAGCGCGATCGCGTGGCGGATCTTCATGCACTCCGCGTAGACGGAGGCGGCCAGGAACGCGGAGCGGTCCTTCTCCCGGATCCTCCTCTGGATCTGGGCGTTGATCAGCTCCAGCGCCCGCATGCTCAGCCGCTCCCGCCGCGGGACGGTGTAGTTCTGCCTCTTCAGGTGATCGAGGCGGGACTCGAGAAGGTCGTTCAGGTCCAGGATTGCCTGCGCGAGCGGCTCCGGGAGATCGACGTTGACGAACAGCACCTCCCGCTCGTGGACGTAGGGGCGGACGTCCTCGTCCTCCTCGGTGCGGGTCTCCACCACGCGGATACCGAGATTCTCGCATACCTCCCGCACCCGTGCGCTGTCGCCCCCCGGGGATGCAGTCATCGCCAGGATGAGCGGGGATCGGGCGTCCCGCCGGTAGCGTTCCGCCAGGTAGACGTAGGCGTAGTTGCCCACAGCGCGGTGGCACTCGTCGACGATCAGCAGGGAGACATCGCGGAGGCTGTAGCGGGCGGCGATGAGATCGTTCTTGATAACCTGCGGAGTGGCGAAGCAGACCCGGCACGCCTCCCAGCGCTCCTTCCGCTCCTGGGGATGCGTCTCACCGGTGAACATGGAGAAGTCTCCGTCCCCGTCCAGGAGGAGAAACCTGCGAAAGAAGCGGAGGTGCTGCTCAACCAGGGGTTTCGTGGGGGCGATGAAGAGTATCTTGCCCCCTTCGGTGTAGAGCCGGGACGCTGCCACGAGGAGCGCGATCGCGGTCTTCCCCAGTCCGGTGGGGAGGACGATCATGCTGTTGCCGTCCAGCGCCCGCAGGGCGAGGGACAACTGGTAGCGCCGCTCCTCGAGGCTTTCGGGGCGGATGAGCGGGTGGGTGACCGTCTTCATGGGCGGAGGGAGGCGAACGTCCGCCGACCCTCCAGGAGCGCGTTCAGGAGCGACGGGAGGGCGTCCAGCGGCACCCGGACCTGCTCCATGCTGTCGCGCTCCCGGAGCGTGACCGTGCGGTCCTCCTTCGTATCGTAGTCGATCGTGACGGCGTAGGGCGTGCCGACCTCGTCCTGGCGGCGGTAACGGCGTCCGATTGCCCCTGCATCGTCGTACTCGGCGAGGATCCCGCTGGACGTGAGGGAGCGGGCGGCCTCTTCTGCGATCTCGTTCAGTCCGTCGCGGTTGACGAGCGGGAAGACCGCCGCTTGGATCGGGGCCACGTGCGGGGGGAAACGGAGGACGCGGCGTATCTCGCCCTCCACCATCTCCTCCCCGTAGGAATGTTCGAGCACCGCGTAGAGCATGCGGTCGATCCCGTACGAGGGCTCGATGACGTGGGGGACGACCTCCTCGCCGCGCACCTCGACCTCCTCGTCCCGCACCTGGTAGCAGTCGGGCGGGATCAGCATCCTCTCGCCGCGGATCTCGACCCGGGCCCCCTCCTCTCCCGGCTCCGCAGCCGCCAGCGCTTCGCCCACCTCCTTCGCCCGCTCGCGGAAGAGGGGCCCGAGCCTCTTCATGTCCGGGACGACGCGTCGTCTCCGCTCGCGGCGGGACTCCCGGAAGGGCACGAAGACCGTGAACGGCACCCCGCTCTGCTTCGCGTGGGATCGCAGATCGTAATCCGTCCGATCCGCGATGCCCACGATCTCCACCCAGCCGAAGCGGTCGGAGAAGATCTCCGCGTCCCAGCAGTCCGTCGCGTAGTGCGCCCGCTCCTCGCAGAGGTGCTGCCGGAAACGGAGGCGCTTCGGATCGACGCCGATCCGCACAAGGAGCTGGTGGGTGAGGGCGATGTAGTAGGCGACGTACTCGTTGGCGATGCACCCTTCCCGCACGGCATCCGCCATGGTCATGCGGATCGGCGGTATCCCCGCCTGCTGCTCGCGGATGCCCAGCAGATCCACGGCGTAGTCCGCGTACCGCCCGAATGCGGGATGCCGCTTCTCCAGCGGATGGACGAAGATCTCCGCCTCCGCCTGCGAAAACTCCCGCAGGCGGATCATGCCCTGGCGGGGGGATATCTCGTTTCTGTACGACTTGCCGATCTGGACCGCTCCGAAGGGGAGACGGTCGCGGTAGAAGCGGAGGAGGCGGTGGAAGAGGGTGAACATGCCCTGTGCGGTCTCCGGGCGTAGGTAGCCCTTCCGCTGCGCACCGGGCCCGATGCTCGTCTCGAACATCAGGTTGAACTCAAAGACCGGCACCGGACCGAGGATCTCGCCGCAGGAGGGGCAGGGGCGGCACTGCAGCGCTTCCGCGAGGGCTTCGGCGGAAAGGGAGGCGGCGCTGCACCCGCCCCCGTCTTCGACGCAGTGGTCTGCCCGCAGGTACTCCCGGCAGTGGGGGCACTGGACCATCTTGTCCGCGAACCCCTTCACGTGGCCGGAGGCGATGAAGATCTCCTCGATGCCGATGGTGGGGCTCTCGATCTCGTAGTAGCCCTCCTGGACGACGTAAAATTCCCTCCAGACATTCTCGATGCGCCGCTTCATCATCGCACCGAGGGGTCCATAGTCCACGAAACCGGCGACAGAGCCGTATATCTCCGCGGTCGGCCAGACAAAACCCCTGCGCCGCGCCAGCTCCATCACCTTCTCGTAGGTATCGGTCTCTTTCACCATGGTCTCTTAAGGATATTTCTGCGGCGGACATTAAAATGTCTATAGCATTTTTAGGGATCCTTCGCCGCGCCGGGGACGGAAGGGGTCATTCGGGAATCGGGCGACCGGCGGGGCGATTGCGTGCGCTCCCCGGGCGGAAGGCCATCCCGGTCGATGCCGGTTCTTGCCGATACGGGCGGACGATAGGGGGCGCCGCCTGCACCTGCGGGAGGCCGCCCCCCCCGGGGCAGGTCTGCCCGAGCGCGTGCGCGACGGCGGATCCAATCGTCCCCGGCGACGGATCAAACGGATCCCGGGCGAATCGGTTCGGGGCACCGGGCCGCTTGGGAGTTCCGACAGCGGCGGGATCTGTCCGCGGGATGCATCAACAGCCGATCCAGGAGGGAATCCGCCTCTCCCTTCCCGTGA
>FWPV01006442.1_pt1 | contig 22397 bp, 17 predicted proteins | sample 2228371 | NCBI WGS metagenome assembly FWPV01 (sample SAMEA103939776, study PRJEB20133) | metagenome | reverse complement strand
GCGGCGCCTGGGCATGAGCCTGGAGGCGGCCGCCGGCCGCGAGCGCGGCCGGGTCCTCGACGTCGGCTGTGGCGTTGGCGCCTACTTGGAGCGCCTGGGGCGCACGGCTCGTCTTGCCCTGGGTCTCGAGTTCGAGCGAGAGCGGGCCGCCGAGGCCCGCCGCCGCACGCCCGGCATCGTGCGCGGGGCGGCCGAGCATCTGCCCTATCCTGCCGACTCCTTCGACCTCGTTCTCTCCCACGAGGTGCTCGAGCACGTCGCCGACGACCGCCTCGCCGCGGCGGAGACCGTCCGCGTCCTCCGACCCGGGGGGCGCCTGGTCCTCTTCGTCCCCAACCGCGGCTATCCCTTTGAGACCCACGGCATCTTCTGGCGAGGGCGCTATCGCTTCGGCAACATCCCGTTGGTGAACTACCTGCCGCGGTGCCTGCGCGACCGCCTGGCGCCCCACGTCCGCTGCTACACCAGCGGGCAGCTAAGGACTCTCTTCGCTGGCCACCCGGTGCGGTTGGTGCAGCGCCGCATTCTCTTCGGGGGGTACGACAACCTCATCGCCCGCTGGCCGCGCGCGGGACGGGCTCTTCGGTCGCTGCTCCAGTCCCTCGAAACGACACCTCTGCGCGTGTTCGGCCTCTCCCACCTGTGGGTCCTGGAGAAGAACCGACCAGATCCTTAGCTGCTCCTTCGGGAGGTCCCCGATGCCGCACCGCCCTCTTCCCCGCCGTTCGTTCCTGAAAGCCGCCGCCCTCGCCGCCGGCGCGACCACCGCCTGCGGCATCTCTTCGCCCCGCCCTGATGAACCCGTCCTGCGCCTGGCCCATCTGACCGACATGCACCTGCTGCCTTCTGCCGGCGCCATGCAGGGATTCGCCCTGGCCCTGCGCACTCTGCAAGGACTCGAGCCTGCGGTGGATGCCGTCCTCAACACCGGCGACTGCATCATGGACGGATTGGCCACCTCCAAGGAGGAGGCGCTGGCCCAGTGGCAGTCCTTCCACCAGGTCCTGGAGCAGGAATGCTCGCTGCCGATCTACCACTGCATCGGCAATCATGACGTCTGGGGCTGGGGGCTCGACGACCCCGGCCTGTTGTCCGACCCCCTCTACGGAAAGCAGATGGCGCTGACCCAGCTCGGCCTGGCCGAACGCTACTACCGTTTCGACTTGGGCGGCTGGCGTTTCATCGTGTTGGACAGCACGCACCCCCGCCTCTCCCCCGACAGCCCGGAGCCCTACATCGGCCTGCTCGACCGCGAGCAGTACGACTGGCTGACCTCAGAACTGGCCCACACACCCAGCACCACTCCCATCTGCCTGGTCTCCCATATCCCCATCCTGGCTGCCTGCGAGCTGCTCGATGGCCCCAACGAGTGTCGGGATCGCCTCTGCAACAACAGCCTCTACGACGAGAACTACGCCGACGACTGGCGCCTGCCCGGCGCCTGGGTGCACATCGATGCCCGACGCATGCGCCGCCTCTTCCTGCAGCACCGCAACATCCGCCTCTGCCTGAGCGGCCATGCACACCAGGTCGAGCGCCTTGAGTACCTCGGTGTCACCTTCCTCTGCGATGGCGCGGTCTCGGGCAACTGGTGGCGCGGCGCCTACATGGATTTCCCGCCGGGGTACGTCATCGTCACGCTGTACGCAGACGGATCCGTCGAGGAGCAGTTCGTCGCCTACGGGGAGGCATGAACGGGCTGGACGTCCTCGGCTTGGGGGTCTCCACCCTCGATATCGTCACCCTGGTCGATCACTTCCCGGCCGGGGAAGAAGTCCAGCGCGCCGAGGACATGGTGCTGCAGGGCGGAGGGCCGGTGGCGACCGCCATCGTGGCCCTGGCGCGGCTCGGTGCACGCTGTGCCATGCTCGACACTCTCGGCGACGACTGGCGCGGTCGCATGATCCTGGACGAGTACCGCCGCGAGGGGGTCTCCACCGAGTTCCTGCGCACAGCCGAGGGCTGCACCTCGGCCGCGGCCTGTGTGCTGGTGGAGAAGGGCAGCGGCGCGCGGACGATCGTCTACCTGCCAGGCACTGCGCCGGAGGTGTCCCCCTCCATGCTCCCCAGGCAGGCCATCGAGTCATGCCGCATCCTGCACCTCAATGGCCGTCACTGGGAGGCATGCCTGCAGGCCGCCGGCTGGAGGCACGCCGCCGGCGCCCTCACGTCCTTCGACGGAGGCGCCGGCCGCTTCCGGCCCGAGATGCGCGACCTCGTGCCGCTGTGCCCGCTCGTCATCGTCGCGCGCGGCTTCGCCGCCGACTACACGGGCACGGACGATCCGCAGGAGGCCATCGCCTGCCTGCTGCGTGAAGGCCCAAGAGTGGTGGTGATCACCGACGGCGTGCGCGGCAGCTGGGTTTGCGCGCAAGGCGAAGCCGTCTTCCACCAGCCGGCGTATCGCGCCCCGCGCCAGGTCGACACCACCGGATGCGGCGATGCCTATCATGGGGCATTCCTCTTCGGTGTGCTGCAGGGCTGGGACCTGCGGCAGACCGCAGCCTTCGCCAGTGCCGCCGCCGCACTCAACGCTCGCCATCTGGGCGGCCGGCGCGGCCTGCCCCGCCAGGACGAGGTGTTCGCCTTCCTGCAGACAGCTGAGCCGCTGCCTTCTTCGCCCTAACCGGACACGGCGGCAGCCTGCCCCCAGGCGCGCACGTCGCCCACCTCCTGCACATCCACCGGCACCCCGTCGATGGCTCGCGGGATTCGATCTTCCGGCGCCAGCTGATGAGCTGGGACCTTCCGCCGAACCAGGACAACCAACGCCACCTCATTCGTCGGCGATCCCGCGCGCTGTCTCAAGCCGACGCCCACCCCGACGACGTTCGCCTTGACAAGCAGCTCATCTTGGTGCGCACGTCGAACGGCGTCGGCACGCTGCCGCGCCTCGTCCACCGAGAGATGCTTCCAGTCACTCGTCATAGGCTGACGTCCAGCGCCTCCAACACCGCCTGGATGGGGCAGTACAGCGTGGCCTGCTCGGAGCCCGCAAAGAGCAGGCCCACCGCCAGAGGAGACGCGCCGTCCACCAGAAGCGCCCCCGAATCCCCCGGGCTGGACATCGGCGACGTGACGATCTGTCGCTCGAACGTCGCGCTGCGCCCCGGCCCGTAACCGACGCTGACCGTCGTCTCCACCACCGTCACCAGACCCGTGGTGAACCCCGTCGATCGGCCGGACTTGCGCACGGTCATCCCAAGGCGAGCCGCGCCAGGCCCGCTCACCCGGCCCACTTCCAAGATCTCGTCGGACACCAGTGAGTCGTCGAGCGGTCGGGCGATGGCCGCGTCGACTTCGTTCGAGGCCTGCGGGTCGTACCAGTACGTCTCCAGCCGGTGCCGCGAGCCGAGCAGTCGGGCGATGGCGTTCCCCGCTGAGACCACGGCCCGCGCCACAGCGCAGCGTCCTGGCTCGGAAGTGAAGCGGATCGGCACGAAACGCTCGAGGTGCGCCAGTACATCTCCCGGCTCGCGGCCTCCATCGATGCTGCCGGGCTGCAGGATGGCATCCCCGGGGTGGGCGTCGTTGCTGTTGGCCAGCACGTGATTGTTGGAAAGGATCAGCCGCTTCCCGCTCGACCGATCGTGGACGACACAGCCCAGGGTCCCGGCCGTCACCTGGAAGTGGCCGATGCTCACCCCTCCCGACGCGGGGCGGACGCGCGCCGTGCGCCCCTGCATCGGCCGCAGGTCTCCCACCTCGATGACGTCTGTCGCCACCCCTCCGACTCGCTCCGGCACCAGGTCCGGAGGGGCCAAGCCCGCGCGCGGCACCTTGCGCCGCACCAGCGCCACGACGCTGAGTTCCGACGTCACGCGCTGGCCGGCCTGCTTGTACCCAACACCCACGCCGACCACATTCGGCTTCTGCAGGATCAGGCCCTTGTGCGCCTCTTTAGCCTGCGCCGCCTGCTCGATCGTCGTCATTGCAGTGCCTCCCCGGTGGGGCTGCTCCACCGCGGCCCGGCCCGGTCGTCAGATGTGGATGGCGCGGCCCTCGGCTGCGTGCGCCGCTTCCATCAACACCTCGCTCAGCGTGGGATGGGCGTGGACGTTGCGGGCGATCTCCGCTGGGGTCAGTTCCATCATCTGCGCTAGGGTCAGCTCGGGCAGGAGCTCGGTGACCTCGGGCCCCACCAACGTCGCTCCCAGGATCTCCCCATAGCGTGCATCGACCACCAACTTCACCCAACCGCTGTAGTCGCCCAACGCCAGGGCCTTGCCATTGGCCTGGAAGGGGAAGCGGCCGACCTTCACCTCCCTGCCCTGCGCTCGCGCCTCGGCCTCGCTCCAGCCAAAGCTGGCGACCTGGGGCCGGCAGTAGATGGCCCGCGGCAGCATGCGGTAGTCGAGCGTCGTGGTCTCCACCCCGGCGATGGCCTCGGCGCAGACGATGCCCATGGCCGATCCCACATGGGCCAGCATCAACTTGCCCGTCACATCCCCGATCGCCCAGATGCCCTGCACGTTCGTGGCCATGCGCTCATCGACCTCGATCCGGCCGCGCTCGTCGAGCCTCACGCCAACGGTCTCCAGGCCGAGGTCCTGGCTGTTGGGAGCGAAGCCGGTGGCCACGAGGGCGACCTCGGCCTCGAGCACACGCTGCCCTTCGTCCCCGCTCACGCTCACCTTCACCTTGGTCTTCAGCGCCTCCACCCCCTCCACCCGCGTTCCCGTCAGCACCTGGATCCCCTCTCGAGTGAACGCCTTGGCCAGTTCCTTCCCCACGTCCTCCTCTTCCAGCGGCGCCAGGCGCGGCAGCATCTCCACCAGCGTGACCTCCGCGCCGTAGGCATTCCAGATCGTGGCGAATTCAAGACCAACCGGACCCCCGCCGATGATCACCGCCGACTTGGGCAGCCGCCCCCGCACGATGGCCTCGCGGTAGGTGAGCACCCGCTCGCCGTCGATCGTGATCCCCGGGAGGAGCGCCGGCCGCGCCCCGGTGGCCACGACGATGTCTTTCGCCGTCAGCCGCCTCTCCGATCCATCCGCCGCCCTGAGGCCGACCACGCCCCTGTCCTCCACGCGGGCGCTGCCCATGACCACCTCGATCCCATTCTTGCGCATCAGAAAGCCCACGCCCTTGACCAGCCGCTCGGCCACCTGGCGGCTGCGGCGGACGGCCGCGGCATAGTCCAACGTCAACCCCTCGACCTCGAAGCCGAACTCCGCGCCCCGCGTGCGCAAGGTGTGCGCCACCTCGGCGTTCTTCAGCAAGGCCTTGGAGGGAATGCAGCCGACGTTCAGGCACACGCCGCCAAGCCACTCCCGCTCCACCAAGGCCACCTTCTTCCCCAGCTGCGAAGCGCGGACGGCACAGACATAGCCGGCCGGTCCCGCGCCGATGACGACCACATCGAATTCTGTCATCGCTGGACCTCCTGTGGAGATTGTAACTCAGCGAGGCTGGGCTTCCGGCCACCGGCCGAGAGCGGGGGTCCGGCGCGGCGACGGGGGCCGCGCCGTCGCATCCATGATCAGTCTGGCAGGCGATCCGCCAGGACCTCGGCCACGTCCCGCACCGCAAACCCTTCGCCGCCCTGCCGCGCCGCGTCGGTCAGCATGATCATGCAGAAGGGGCAAGCCACGGCCAGCGTCTTGGCACCGGTGGCCCGGGCCTCGGCCACACGCTCCTCGCTCACGCGCCTGTCCCCCGCCTCCTCCTCTTTCCACATCTGGGCGCCGCCCGCGCCGCAGCAGAACGACTTGGCTCGCCGGCGCGGCATCTCCTCCAACTCTGCCCCTGCGGCTCGAAGCGACTGCCGGGGGGCCTCGTACACGGCGTTCTGCCTGCCCAGGTAGCATGGATCATGGAAAGTCGCTGCTTCGGCCGAGGCCGCGGGCCCGAGGGTCAAACGGCCGGTTTCGAGCAGCTCCTGCAGGAGCTGGGTGTGGTGGATGACGGTATACCGTCCGCCAAAGGCGGGATACTCGTTCTTGAGCGTGTGCAGGCAGTGCGGGCAGGTCGTCACGATGCGGCGTGGGGCCAGTCGGTTGAGGGTGGCCACGTTGGTCTGGGCCAGCTCGGCGAACAGGTATTCGTTGCCCGAGCGCCGGGCTGCGTCGCCGGTGCAGCGCTCCTCGGATCCGAGCACGGCGTAGTTCACGCCGGCTGCGTTCAACAGGCGGGCAAAGGCGCGTGCGGTTTTCTGGGCGCGAGGGTCGGTGGCAGGCGCGCAGCCCACCCACCACAAGATCTCGGCGCCGGGGTTCTGCCGCACCGTCGGCACCGAAAGCCCTTCGGCCCACTCCAGGCGCTGCGCCTGGGCGATGGTCCACGGATTGGCCGTGCGCTCCATGCCGCGGTAGGCGGTCTGCAGCGTCTCGGGGAACTCGTTGAGCGTCAGCACCAGGTAGCGGCGGACGTCGAGGATGTCGCGCATCGGCTCGTTGCCCACCGGGCAGATGTCCACGCACGCCCCGCAGGCGGTGCAGGCCCACACCGCCTCCGCCGGGATGGCGAAGTCCAGCAGGGTCTGGCGGCTGGCCTGCCCCGAGGCCAGGCGCGTCCCCTCCTGGTTGAGGAAGTAGCGCTTGTTGATCTCGAGGGCGGCTGGCGAGAGCACCTTGCCGGTAGCGTAGGCGGGGCAGGCGTCCTGGCAGCGGTTGCACATGATGCACGCATAGGCGTCCATCAGCCCCGTCCAGGGCAAGTCAACCAGGCGGGCTGCGCCGAATTGCTCTAGGCTCTGGTCATCGAAGTCGATTGGGTCGAGGGCGCCCATCGAAGCCCGGCTGGGTTTGAGCAGGAAGTTGAGCGGCGCGAAGAACAGGTGGATGTGCTTGGAGTAGGGGAAGTAGGGGATGAAGACCAGGATCAGTCCGATGGCCAGCCACCAGCAGACGTGGCGCGCCAGTTCGAGGGCGCCATGATCCCATGTCGACCACGCGCCGGCAACAGCGGAGGCCAGGGGCTGCCAGCGATCGCCCCCTGCCAGCGCCACTTCGAAGGATTGCCCGAGAAAGCGGGCCCCCACATGGAGCAGGACGAATGCGCCCACGATGGCGGAATCGCGCCGAATGCCTGCTCTCGCTCGCGGATGGAGCAGGGTGGCGCCACGCACCTGCAGGCTCCTCGGCCGGAAGAGAAAGCGGCGCACCAGCAGCGCCGCCATCCCCAGCAGGACGGCACCGCTCAGCACGTCGCCGCCTAGGCGGTAGGCGCGACCGATGGCGCCATCACCTAGGAAGACGTAGCCGCGGATCAGGCCTTGCAGGACATCGCCGACGTTGACGAGGAGGTAGTAGGTGAATCCCCAGGCGACGAAGGCGTGGAGCAGGCTCGTCACGGGCCGGGCACGGAACACCGGCTGCAGGGACAGCGCCTTGGCGGCGGCGGCCAGCAGCCGGTGCGGTACGCGGCGCCAATCCGGCCGGCCGACACCGCGCCCGATGATGCGCACCAGGCGCCGGATGGCCCTCACCGCCAGGTGCAGGGTAACCAGGCAGGCCGACAGGAAGACGATTCTCTCGGGCAGCGTCAGCATCCTGAGACCCCGACGTCCTCACCGGACCGGTCTGACCTCCGAGGCGCGGGCAAGCGGGGGCGAGTCTACCACACCGGGGAAGGGAAAGCCGTGGGGCGCCTGCCGCGCCCCACCATGCCATGAGCAGGACTCTCGTGCGATCAGGCGGCTTGGGCGGAGAGCACCGGAGAGGCGATCGTCTGCGGCCGCGCCTCGAGATGGCCGCGGATCTCCTCGAGGGCCTCGCGATAGCGCCGGGTCAGCTCGGCATCAGAACCCTTGAAGCGGCGCAGTGTTTGGCGCGCGCACGGCGTACAGCCGCGCATGGCGCGATAGGAATCCGTCTCGCAGCTCAGGCAGCCCGCGAGGCGGATCATGAGCAGCGAGAGGGCAAGTGCTTCGGGATGGTCCTCCGGCAGCGTGACGACGCGGTCGATCAGTTTCTTCCAGGTGTCGCCTCGGATGTGCCGCAGATGGGGGATGGTCTCGGGAGGGAAGAGGAGCTCGTTGTAGGCGTACATCCCTGGCGCACCTCCCTGGTCAGGCGTCTCGCTCCCCCTTCGTTCAGGCTCATTGTAGGGAGCCGCGCAACAGAATGTGACGGTACTTTGGTACTAGGCGCGTTACGGCGTGCGCGGGCGACGGCGCCCACGACCGCGCCGCAGCCCGAGGTCCCGCATGCTCACGCACCGCCCGCGTCGTAGACAGCCGGATCGGTTGGCGTGCGCCCGGAGGGATCCCACACGTAGACCCAGGTGCCTTCCTGGGCAAACTCATAGAACCAGCGGGCGTCGGCGATGGACAGGTTGACGCAGCCGCGCGAGGTGGGCACGCCGAAGCGGTTGTGCCAATACGTCCCATGCAGTGCCCGCGCCTGATCGAAGTACAGCACCCACGGCACGTTCTCCAGGTAGTAGTAGTTCGAGCCGGGGAGTCCGCCGCTCATCGTGTCGCGCTGCAGTTTCGCCCACACCTGGAAAAGCCCGGGCCGAGTCCAGTTGTTGACGCGGCCGGTAGAGGCGAGCGTGGCGTAGACCAAGGCTCCGCGCTCGTAGGCGGCGACTGTCTGCTCGTACAGGTTCACCACGATCCAGCGGTCGCCGTCGATCCCTGGCGGCGGGGTGGGATCGGGATCGACGACGGCCACGCTGCGCTGCTCAACCCATTCGTCGAGGCCGATGAGGAACCAGTCCCAGTCGTCGACCCGCTCGACGTCGTAGATCTGCACCACCTCATACTTCATGTAGCAGCGGCCGCTGAAGTCCTGCGCGCCTCCCGGCGTGCGCTCACTGCATGTCCCGCCGGCGATGATCCAGCCGAAGGGCCGCTCCGGCGTGCGGCTGAAGGCAAGGCCGTGGAAAGCGGCGGGCGTCACGGGCGAGGCGGCCTCGCCGCGCACGTAGCCGTTCTGCGTGGCGTACACCTTGCGGCCTCCCGCCTCCACGGCCTGCGTGTACGACAGGAAGACGAACCCCGGCTCCACCCTGGCGCTGGCTCCCGAACCGGAGGCCGCGTCGTCGGCCGAAGGGAAGAGGTCGGCGCCCTCCTCGCTCACCCGCAGGTAGTCGAACGGCACGAAGCCCAGATTCGGATCGACGGGAGCGGTGGGCAGCGGCAGGGAGGGATGCAGCCCCAGAATCGCCAGCTCCTGCAGCCGCGCCCCGGGGCCCTGGGCGGGGCAGCGCTCCGGATGGCGCAGCTGCGTGGCAGCGGGGCAGAGGTAGTCGCGAGCTGACGCCGGCGGGGACTGGCGAGCCGAGGCCGCCTGGGACCAACCCATCCCCAACACCGCTGCGAACACCACGCCGCGTCGGACGATCCGCCTGAACCCGCCTGTAGTTTCCATCGGGCAGGATTATAACAGGCCGACTGCGCGCAGGGCGCCAGGTGCTATACTCACCCCATCTGCCCTCTCCCGCGCAAGGAGGCTCATGACCGATCCGCGCCTCGTCAACCTCGCCCGCCTGCTCGTGCGCTACTCCACGGAGGTCAAGCCCGGGGACAAGGTGTGCATCCGGGGGGCGCCCCTCGAACCCCAGGCCACGCCCCTCGTTCAGGAGATCTACCGGGAGGTGCTGCGGGCTGGCGGCTTCCCCTCGGTCCATCTCACCCCAGAGGGCCTGTGGCATATCTTCCTGGAAGAGGCCAACGAAGACCAACTGCGCGCGGTCGACCCGGTGGCGCGCCTCTTCCTCGAGACGTATGACGTCGAGTTCCGGATTCGCAGCGAGACCAACACGCGTGAGTTGAGCCGGGCCGACCCGCAGCGCATGAAGACCTGGCAGCAGGCCTACGCCGAACTCTCGGCCACCTTCGCCCGCCGCTACGCCGCCGGCGAGTACCGCTGGGTGGTGACCGTCTTCCCCACGCACGGGGCCGCCCAGGACGCCGAGATGAGCCTGGCCGAGTTCGAGGATTTCGTGTACGGCTCCGCCTTCGCCGACGATCCCGATCCGGTGGCAGGTTGGTCGCAGGTTCAGGCACGGCAGTCGCGGCTGGTCGACTGGCTGGCCGGCAAGAAGGACGTCCGCCTCGCCGGTCCCCACATCGACCTCAGGCTGTCCATCGAAGGCCGGCGATTCATCAGCTGCCACGGCAAGGTGAACATGCCGGACGGCGAGATCTTCACCAGCCCGGTGGAGGAGTCGCTGGAGGGCTGGGTGCGCTTCAGTTACCCGGCGATCTACGCGCAGCGCGAGGTGCAGGACGTCGAACTGCGCTTCGAGCGAGGGCGCGTGGTCCAGGCGAAGGCCAGCAAAGGGCTGGACTTCCTCGAGCAGATGCTGGATGTCGACGACGGAGCGCGCTACGTCGGCGAACTGGGCATCGGCACCAACCACCGCCTGACCCGCTTCGTCCGCAACATGCTGTTCGACGAGAAGATGGTCGGCACCATTCACCTCGCCCTGGGACTGGGGTTCGCCCATGCCGGCGGCAAGAACCAGAGCACCCTTCACTGGGACATGCTGTGCGACATGCACGAGGGGGAGATCCTGGTGGATGGAGAGGTGTTTTACCGCGACGGCGAGTTCAAGGTCTAACCGGAGGAGCCAGCGCACCGGAACCGAGGGGCAGCAGCCTCCCGGCTGCTGCCCCGGTTGTCGTCTGCCGGCGCGGCCAGGGATCCGCCTCAGGCGCGTGCGGCAACTTCGGCCGTCGCTCGCTCGACGAAGGCCTCGACCGGCATCGGGCCTAGGTCCTCACCCGAGCGGAGCCGGACCGCCACTGCCTGCTGCTGCACCTCGCGGTCTCCCACGATGAGCATGTAGGGGATCTTGCGCTGCTGCGCGTCGCGGATCTTGGCGTTCATGCGCTCGCCGCGATCGTCGACGTCCGCCCGCAGGCCCGCCTCCTTCAGGCGCGCCTGGACTTGCCGGGCGTACTCGAGGTGGCGATCGGCGATGGGGATGAGGACGACCTGTTTCGGCGCCAGCCACAGCGGGAACGCCCCGGCGTAGTACTCGATGAGCACGCCCAGGAAGCGCTCCATCGATCCCATCAGCGCGCGGTGGATCATGTAGGGCCGGTGCTCCTGCCCATCCTCCGCGACGTACGTCAGGTCGAACCGCTCGGGCAGGTTGAAATCGAACTGGATTGTGCTTAGCTGCCACTCGCGCCCGAGGGCGTCGCGCACCTTGATGTCGATCTTCGGCCCGTAGAACGTGGCCTCGCCCTCGTCGACGCGGTAGGGGATGCCGGCCCGCTCCAGCGCCATGCGCAGGGCCTCGGTGGGTGCCTCCCACTGTTCGGGGCTGCCGGCCGCCTTCTCCGGATTGCGCGTCGAGAGGTAGGCCTGGAATTCGCGGAAGCCAAAGGCCTGCAGGATGTTCAGGCTGAAGGCCAGCACGCGGTCGATCTCCTGGGGCATCTGGTCCGGCCGGCAGAAGAGATGGGCGTCGTCCTGCGTGAAGCCGCGCACCCGCAGCAGACCGTGCAGCACCCCGCTGCGCTCGAAGCGGTAGACCGTCCCCCACTCGGCGAAGCGCAGCGGCAAGTCGCGGTAGGAGCGCGTCCGGCTCTTGTAGATCTGGATGTGGAAGGGGCAGTTCATCGGCTTGAGGAAGTACTGCTGCCCCTCGATGTCGAGCGGCGAGTACATGTTCTCGCGGTACCAGCCCAAGTGGCCGCTCTTCTCCCACAGCTCGGCCCGCCCGATGTGCGGTGAGTAGACGAACTCGTACCCGCCGCGCTCATGCTCGGCGCGGCAGTAGTCCTCGGCGATCTTGCGCAGCATCCCCCCGCTGGGGTGCCACAGGATCAATCCGGCGCCCACCTCATCACTGACGCTGAAGAGATCGAGCTCGCGGCCGAGCCGCCGATGGTCCCGCCGCCTGGCCTCCTCTTGGCGCCAGAGGTACTGCTCGAGTTCCTCGGCGGTCCGCCAAGCTGTGCCGTAGATGCGCTGCAGCATCGGCCGCTTCTCGTCACCGCGCCAGTAGGCGCCGGCGATGCCCGTCAGCTTGATGGCGGCCGGGTTGATCTGGCCCGTGCGCTCGACGTGCGGGCCGCGGCACAGGTCGGTGAACCGGTCGTGGCGGTAGATGGTGATGTCGGGCTTCGCCTCGAGCGGCTGGCCATGCTCGTCCTCCTGGCCCTGCTCCAGCCCCGCGATCAGCTCCAGCTTGTAGGGCTGGTCGGCGAAGAGACGGCGCGCCTCCTCCGCCGAGATCACCTGGCGCTCGAAGGGGAAATCCCCGGCGATGATCTCGCGCATGCGCAGTTCGATGCGCTCGAGGTCGTCGGGCGTCAGCGGGCGAGGCAGGTCGAAGTCATAGTAGAAGCCGTCCTCGATCGCCGGCCCGATGGCGATCTTGGCCTGGCCGGGGAACATCTCCATCACAGCCTGGGCCATGACGTGCGCGGCCGAATGACGGATGCGGACCAACTCGAGGTCCTGCTCGTCCGACGGACCTTTTGCCATCACACCCCTCCCGGGCTCGCTGAGCCCTAACGCAACGGCTCCCGCCCTCCTGGGGCGGGAGCCGAAGCTCACGCGGTTCCACCCAGTTTGGCCCTCGTGCAGAGAGCCGCCTCTTGCAGCCGCTAACGGGGCTGACCCGTTCCCCATACTGGGCGGCCCAGGCGCGGCCGCCGTTCCGGGTCTGGCTCACGGGGGGTTTTCGCCGGCTCCCGACCGAGGAGACTCGCAGTCGTCGATCCCCTCTCCCTGAGGCGGGCCGCGCCGGTTACTCGTCCCGGTCAACGCCGCATGTTCGGTTGAGTGGGCGGTATAGGACTCGAACCTACGACCTTTGCGATGTCAACGCAACGCTCTAACCAACTGAGCTAACCGCCCGGATGTTCTCCTATTATACAGGCGTCGGGCCGGCGGTCAATCCCCGGCCCGACCCCGAGCTGCTCCGACCGTGACCCCTAGCGGTAGGTCCAGTAGTCCAGGATCAGCCGGTTGAGCGGCGCGCCAGGCGCATCCGCCCTCTGGACGACGAAGGCTGGCCTGCCCTCGCTCGTCTGCACACACAGGTAGCGATCGGTGTTGGGCGCCAGGTCCGCCGCGTCCAGAGCGGCGGACGCACACTGGCTGCGCGTGGGAGCCGCGGCCGTGGCCGAGCCGGAGAGGCGCGCCCCGTTGACGGGACGGAGGATGAGGACCGGCACCAGCAGCAGGTCACACTCGCCATCGGGCGCACCGACCGAGCCGTCATCGAGATCGAAGCACTCGCCCTCCCGCAGGATCAGGCCGGTGTTCGTCATCGGCAGAGGTGAAGGCGCCTCCTCCTCCATCACAGGCTGCGGCGTCGGCTGCACCCAGTGGTAGGTGACGAAGTCCACGGTCACCGCGCCGGTCGCGGCGGATCGCTCGACGACCTGGAAGTGCCCAATGTGCCCTTCGTCCGTGCGGTAGCAGAACGACACCCCTGGCAAGAGCACGGCCGACGGGATCTCGTTGCGTGCAGCCGGGTCGACGAAGATCGGATCGTAGTAGCCCCGCAGTCCGGTGAACAGAGCGGCGCAGGCGTCCAGGCCGGGGAGAGGCACGGGGATGGACGCCACCACCGCCGGATAGGGCCCCGAGAGAGCTCCGGACCCAATCAATGCGATGTCCCAGGGTCCGCCCTGGGTATTCACCCCATGCTGGGTGATCCCGGCCTCGAAATCTGCACTGTCATCCGGGCCGATGGTGAGCCTGCCGCTGGAGTGGACGGGCGGGCCCGATGTCGCTTCAGGCGTCGGCGCTGTGGTGGGCAGTGCTGGGCCCTCGGTGGTGGGCGCAGGGCCAACCGCCTCCTGCGTGAGGATGGCCTGCGCAGTGGCCAGCGCCTCCTCCGCCGACAGCGGCAGGGACGTCGCAGGCGTGGGCAGCGGGCTGCACGCCAGCGCAGCCAAGCCCAGAGCAGCGCCAACAGTCATCAAGGGGTGTGGTTTCACGGCATTCTCCTTGCCCTGTGGCCGCCCCGCAAGGCGCCTTCCCTCCTTCGCCCTCCGGAGCACGAGTCGCATCCCGGTTCTAGTTCCGGACCTCGATCAAGTAGTGTAGGTAGCAGCCCCCCTCGCGGCTGACAAAGGGCTGGCCGCGGTAGTGCATGGAGCCGCCACCCGAGCTGCGGATCTCCTCCAGTTCCCGCGCAGGGTGCACCACCGTCGCGTCACAGAACGGATCGTTGCTGGACGACACATCATAATCCCAGAGGATCATGTCGAGGACCAGGTCCTCGGTCGGCAGGAGGTAGAGGGTGACCGGGGGCCAATACCGATCGATGCCCTGATACCGCGTGTAGCTGTGCAGGTCGCCGGACACTCTGAAGGCGGGGATGCCATTCACATCCAGGCCGCCCGAGACGCTCCCCCAGTCCTCGAGATCATCGTCGCATCCGTTCCGGATGGGATGCCCATCGGCGTCGCGCGGGTCGGGGCCAATCCCCCATGTGTCGAGAGTGCCAGGGAGCCGCACGGTGTCGGCCCGCAGGCAGCCTGTGTCCATTTCATAGAGGGTCAGTCGGACATGCCTGGCCAGATACGGCCGGAGCCAGAGCTCCGCGCCGCGGATGCTGACGATGTTGCTCAAGGCCGAGTACGTGGAATCGTCGCTCCAGGCAAGCGCCTGGAAGTCGATCGTCTCGCCCGGGCCCGGCAGGCCGAACGTCTCTTCCGTCAGGCCGAAGTGGTAGTACATGGCATAGGCCGCGTCGGTGCCCGCGATGACCGGATTGGAGATGCCCACCAGGGTCAAGCCGGCCGGGTCCGCCCTCATGCCCCGGAGGTCGACGGTGCGGAACGGGCTGCCGCCTCGCAGGAAGAGCAAGTAGTCGGCGTGGCCGGTGAACGAGGCCGGATCCACCCACAGCGTGCACTCCACAAGCTGGCGGTTGATCTCGACCTCGCGGCTGAGGGCTTCGATCCACTCCGTCCCGATCCACCGCGATTGACACTCCTTCAAGAGAACGATCCCTTCGCTCTCCTCCTCGGCCGTGCTCGGGCGAGGTGGCGGGCCGTAAGCAGACCAGGACGCGACGCGGTAGTGAATGCGGAACCAGCCCTCGCGGCCTTCAGCCAACGCCTCCCGCATCGAGCCGTCCCACTCGTCCGGGCCGAGCGTGAGGAGCATCGTCCCGAGATCGGAGACCTCTCCGCCCGCCCTCGAATCCCGGTAGCCCAGACACTGTCCTTGGAGCGTCAGGCTCTCGCTTCCCTCGGGCAGGAGGAACACGCGGCGGCGGTCGCCCGCCATCAGGGGCTCGATCGCCCAGCTCCGTCCTCCCGCCGGCTCGAGGTAGCCGTCGGCCGGGACACGTTCCATGGCCTCACCGCCGAGGGTGTAGTAGCAGTAGACGCCGTCGAAGTCGTCGCTCACGTCCAGCGAGAGCACTTCCACCTCAATCCGCACGCCCTCCGCGCGAGGCGGCCGGCCGATCGACACCAGCCGCTCGAGCAGCGTGAGCGGACGCATGTCCATCGGGTCCGGAGGTGCTTCTCCGGGGAGGGGTGCGGGAGGCGGCTCCGGCGTCGGGGCCGGTCCCTCGTCCTCCACCGGCGGGGGCAGCGTCAGGCTCGTGCCCGCGGCCAGCGGCTCCTCCACACCCGGGTTGGCGGCTGCCAGCTCTTCTGCGGTGAGTCCGTAGCCTTCGGCCACGGAGGCCAAGGTGTCCCCTTCCTGGACGACATAGGATGTCTCGACCGCGGGCGGAGGGCCTTCCTCTGCCTCGACGATCGTCGTGGCTTGCCCGCTCCCCTGCGAGCGGTCGTAGGCCCTCACCACAAGCGTATGCCGGCCGGCCGTCTCCGGCACCCAGCCCAGCGTGATCGGGAAGGGCGTGCTCCCTTCCGCCAGCGCACTGGTCCGCACGGCGATCAGCTCACCGTCGACCCACACCTCGACCCGCGTCACACCCCGCGCGTGCCGCGCCACCGCCCGCACTTCCACCACCTCCCCCAAGGGCACAGTCGATCCATAGCCCGGCGCATGCAGGAGGACATCCGGACCCTGCGGCTGAGCCCGGAGCCACACCAGCCCTGCCGCAATCATCCCCACGACCAGGCATCCACCCAGCACCACGAGTCCGAGAAGCGCCTTGAGGGCTTTCGACGTGCGCGCGCTCATGGCCTCCCTCCTCTCAGCCGAAGCACAGGCGGACCACGAACGACAGCGTCCCGCTCTGGGAGGCGTTGCGCGCACCGTCGCGAGCGACGACGTAGTACTCGACCACATCGTCGCCGTAGAGCGGCTGGCTGGCATTCAGGTCGGCCACGGTCAAGACCCGGCTGTAGCCGCTGCCCCCGGTTGGCGCCATCGACAGCACAAGCCACGCCCCGTGCTGGGATCCGCGGACCACTCGATAGTGCAGCTCGACGCTTGCCACGCCGGCAGGATCGGTGACATTCACGCTGATCGTCGCCTCGCTCGGTCCGCACGCCGAGCTCCCCCAGATGGACTCGGGGCTGTGCCTCAGGCCGGTGATCACCGGGCCGGAGGTGTCGGGCGGGGGAGACACTGTCACCGACACCGATCGCTCTTCGCTCACTGTTGGCGAGGAGGCGCGCAGCACGTAGGTGATCGAGGTCGTCGGGCAGATCTCCCGCGCGCCTTCCGGATCCACGCGGGTGCCGTCGAGCAGGATGGCCTCCGCGCCCTGCACCGTCCACTGGAGATGAGTGCACTCCCCGGCCGTCAGACTGGCTCGCTCCACCGAGAACTCCACCGAGAGCGGGACGGGGGTGGGAGTGGGTGTTGGCTCAGGGGTAGCGGTCGGTGTGGGTTCGGCGATGACGGTGAGCGAAGTGGTGGCCGGGAGGCTGGCGGTGCCGTCAGTGCCGTAGGCGGTGAAGGTCAGGCTATACATGCCCGGTTCCCCCGCCACCCATGTCTGGCTGAACTCGGCAATCGCTGCACGCGGATCCATCGGCGGTTCCCTGCGGTAGGGTTCACCGTTGACGGCGAGCATCCCCTCCGCCACGCCGGAGGCTGCGTAGGCGTGCGCATGCACCTCAACGGTCTCGCCGACCACAACCACAGCCCCGCTCACCGGGGCATCGATCCAGGCAAGGGGCCGCCCGTCCGTCGGGGCGCCGCAGCCGGAAAGCACGAGCCCGGCCACAGCCAGCAGCCCATGAAGCACGGGTCTCAAGGCTCCAGGCCTTTCGCTCATCAAGTCATATCCTTTCCTTCACGCTGGGTGAGGCTGCACACCAGCGGTGACGCTGGCTGCGGCTCGTCACTGCTGGAACGCAAGACGGCAGGAGACCGTGACGGTTTGGAATACGCCGCTCCGGAACGGGATATCTTGGACCGCTTTGAGCCGGGTTCCCAGCAAGAACAGGACGAGTTGGTCGAGAGGGGCCGAGCCGCTGCGCGAGGTGGATGGCGATGGACACCGTGGCGACCGCAGGCGGAGTGTAGACCCATTCGCCTGGCAGCGGTAGGCCAGGCGCCAGGCTCAGCAGGCGGAACGGCCCGCGCCGTGCCCGCCGTGCTGGAGCGGCGAAAGAAATCCCGTGCTAAAATCAAGGACTATGCCCGAACCTGATGCCAGCCCAGCGAGCAAGCCCACAGACACCGCAAGCCCGAGACCTCGCGCCGGGCGCGGCTGGTGGCTCGCTTCGATCCCCATCGCCTTCGCTGCCGGTTTGGCGCTGGGCTACATCGTCTGGGGGCGACAGACGCCTTCAGCAGCGCCCGCAGCCCCGCAGGCCAACGAGCCGCGGCGCTACCCGATCGACATCGACGACGACCCGCAGATGGGCCCCGACGATGCGCCCATCCTGCTCATCGAATTCAGCGACTACAACTGCCCCTTCTGCCGCAAGTGGCACCAGGAGACCTTCCCGGCCCTGATGTCCGCGTATCCAGATCGGATTCGCTTCGTCTACCGGGACCTTCCGGTGGTCGGAGGAGGGCAGGTGGGGCTGGAGGCGGCGCAAGCAGCGAACTGTGCCGGCGATCAAGGGGCGTACTGGGAGTTCCACGATGCCCTGATGTCCGGTCGCTACGGCCTTTCGCGCCAAGCCTACCTGCAGTATGCGGCGGACCTGGCCCTGGACGCGGCGGCGTTGGAAGAGTGCCTCGACAGCCGCTACCACGAGCAGGAGGTTCTGGCAGACCGGGCGTATGCCCTGCAGTGGGGAATCGGCTCGACCCCGACCTTCTTCGTCAACGGCATCGCCATCGTCGGCGCCCAGCCGGCGGCTGTCTTCCAGCAGATCATCGATTCGGAGCTCGAACGAGGGCAATAGCCTCAGCGCCTAGCGACCGGCTGCCTCGACCTCGCCCAGGAACTGCAGAAGCAGAGCGTTGAACGCCTCGGGCTGATCGAGCGGGGTGGCATGGCCCGAGTCGGGCACCACGGCCAGGCGCGCACCCGGAATGCCCTCGGCCAGTTCGCGTTTCGCCGCCAGCGGCACGGTCCGGTCGCCGTCCCCGGCGACGATTAGGGTTGGGCAGGATATGTCCCGCAGGCGGGCGCGGACGTCGAAGCGAGCCGCGGCCGCGAGCGCGGCGCGGTAGGCCCGCCGCGGATTGGACGCGAGGCGCGCTGCAGCCGCCTGACGCAGGGCCGCCTGCTCGGCTCGTGGGAACAGCCCGGCGGCCACCCAGCGGCCGACCCAGGACATCGGCCCGAACAGGACAAGCGTCAGCCGCAGCAGGCCCCGCCCACTGCCGACCACCCCGGAGCGGAGCCGGGCGAAACTGTTGACGATCGTCAGGGACCGCACGCGCCCAGGCGCATCGAGCGCGCACTGCAGGGCCACCGCCCCGCCCAGCGACAGCCCAACGAAATGAGCTGCCCGCTCGCCCACGCCGTCGAGCAGGTCGACCACGGCCCGGGCGTAGTCTCCCACCGTGGGCCAGCCCGGCGCCAGCGTCGAGCGGCCGTGTCCGGGCAGGTCCGGCGTCAGCACGCGGTATCTCGGCGTCAGTGCCGGCAGCTGGAAGGGCCAATCGTCCCCGCACGAGCCGAGGCCGTGCAGGAGCACGACCGTGCTTAGTCCCTGCGGGTTGTGGAGATCGTAGTGAAGGCGAAGCCCCCGCGTGTCGAGGAAGGGCATGGCCGCCTCGTTCGCGGCTCAGGGCACCGCCTGCACCTCGACCACCACCATGCGGTGATCCGAGGCCTCGGACGGCGCGACCCAGGCGCGCCTCGGGGTCAGGCCGCGCACCCACACGTAGTCGATTCGTTTGTGCGGATCGACGGCTGGATCGGTCGGCGGCGCAGGATCGATTCCCAGCAGGGCGAAGGGATCGTCGAAGCCGGCCTCCAGGACGGCCTGGACCACCGGGCTGCCGGGCTCGGCGTTGAAGTCACCGCCGAACGAGGCCGGGCTGCGGTCCCCTATGAACTCGAGCGCCTCGGTGATCTGGCGCATGGTGTCCTCGTTGGACAGGCCCATCCAGATGCCGTGGGCGCTCAGCGTGTGGTCCCCCAGCTCCACTTCGACGCGCACGATGCCCGTCTGTTCCTGCAGGCTGGTGAGGAGGGACTGCTCGACGGCGAGCGCCGGGCCGCGGTAGAGCACGGCGATGCCGGTGAGGTGTTCGACCGTGGGCAGGTACGCCGCGTTCATCCCCAGCCGCCGGGCCAGGTAGTAGGCATCGTCAACCGCGTAGCTGGTCAGCCGGCCTGTATCCACCTCCTGCAGCGCGATCACATCCACACCCTCGGCTTCGATTGCGTCCGCCATGCGATCGAGGTTGAAGTGCCATGCGGCGTCGTAGCCGTAATGGATGTTGTAGGTGGCCAGGCGCAGGCGTTCGGGCTCGTGGGACACCACGACCGGCCTCGGCCAGATGCTCGCCAGGGCAACGCCCAGGCTGAGGACCGCCGCAGACCAGACCACGGGCATGCGGTTGCCCAAGTCCTTCCACGGAACGGCCTGCGGGGTCTGGGCCGGCACGCCGGCCAGCGCGGCCAATCCGGCAGCCAGGTACACCGCCCATCCCAGGCCGCGCATCAGCGGCAGGGAATAGGGATAGGTGAAGGCGAAGGCGTTCAGGAAGTTGAGCAGGAGCAGGAAGGCCATGCCGAGCGCGACCATGCTTCCCGTGGCGCGCTGACGGCGGGCGCGGCCGTCGACCAGGCACGCCAGCACGCCGAGCGCCAGCCCGTGGGCCAGCACCAGGGATGCAGCCGCGAGGGCGCCGGTCAGCCAGTATCCCACGAGCAGCAGGGTCGGCAGCAGCAGCGCGAGGAGACAACGCGCCGCGGGTGTCTCGCTCACCAGGCGATTGAAACCGAAGCGGACATGAGGGAACAGGGGCAGCAGAGTGACGGCGAGCAGAGCCAGCACATGGACCGGGTAGGGCGTGGCGCTCCAGCGGGCGGTGGCGTTGGGGAGGGAGAGCAGCGACGTCTCGACGAACAGCAGGCCGCCCAGGCCCAGGCCGGCCCACACGCTCAGACGGCTCGGATGCTGATCCCCTGCGGCCGGCTGCCGCGCCAGGATGGCCGAGAGGATGACCACCGCAACAGCCCACACCGCCTGAATCGGGAGCCAGAACGGCTGCAGGCTGAGATCGTAGGTGTGTCCGGCAGCGCGCAGGACTTGGTCGATCAGCAGCGCTCCGACGGCGGCGGGCAGCGCCATCGGACGCCGGGCCACCAGGATGCCCGTGAGATACAGCCCTCCGGCCGCCAGGACGATGAGCGACCCCCAGAAGCGGGCGGTGGCGTCATTCACGCTCAAGGCGACGCGGGCCACGGCCGCCAGCATCGCCATCCCCGCCAGCCAGCGACGGCTCCATGTCGATGGCGCCGAGGCAGGTGCGACCAGGCTCAGCAGAACCAGCAGCACGCTGATCGCCAGCCACGCGTCCGGGGTGCCGGCGAAGACCTGGTCGTAGATGATGCCGAAGAGGACCGAGAAGACCACGCGCAGGGCCTGGATGAAGAAGAGCAGGACGGTGGTGGCTTCCACCAGGCGTAGCATCCGAGTTGGATACATCGTCCCTCCAGCGAGGCGCGGGCGTGTGGGGCTTGCCCCGGATGAGTATCGCGCCAAATGCCTGCGGCGCGCGGGGCGGGTTGACGTCCGTCCGGGCGCGCTAGACCGTGTACTGCAGGTCCATGTACCAGTTCAGCGTCTCTTTCACCATGCCCCGCATCTCTGTGGAGGCTGCCATGCCGTAGACCGGGCCAATGCCCTGGGGAGCCAGCGGGTTCTCCTTGACGTAGGCCACCGCCGCCTTGAGGTCCCGGATGAATCTCTCCTTCACCCCCGGCTGGGTGTGGCGCAGCGTGACGCACAGATGGACCGCTGGCGGCAGGTGCAGGCCGTTCAGGCCCCAGTTGCGCTCGGTCATGTATTCCAGCACCTGATAGATGTTCAGGCTCTCCGACTTGAAGGCGATGACGAACAGCGGGTCGCCCATCACCTCGAGTTCGGGGATGGCTGCCACCTCGTGCTTGATCCAGGTCGCCGTGTCCATGATGCGCCGGGCGGCTTCGAGGTACCCCTGCTCTCCGATGGACACCATGGCCGCCCAGCAGGCGGCGCTCAACCCGCCAGGCCGGCTGCCGGCGAAGGTGGGGGAGTTGTACAGGCCGCCGGGCCAGTCGAGGATCGAGAAGTACTGGAAGTGGCGCAGCTCAGGGGTGCGGTACAGGATGACGGAAGTCCCCTTGAGTGCGTAGCCATACTTGTGCGTGTCGGCCGAGATCGAGGTCACGCCAGGCAAGCGGAAATCGAACGGAGGCACCGGATAGCCCAGCTTCTCCGCCCACGGCAGGATGAAGCCGCCCAGGCAGGCGTCGGTGTGGAAGCCGATGCCGCGGGCCCGCGCCAGCTCGGAGAGTTCCTCGATGGGGTCCACGATGCCGTGCGGGAAGGGAGGCGCCGAGCCGACGAGGGCGATGGTGTTGGGGGTGATGGCCTTCTCGGTGGCGGCGACATCCGCGCGGTAATCCGGCCCCACCGGGATGCGGAGGACGCGGATGCCGAAGTACTCCCCGGCCTTGACGAAGGCGGCGTGAGCCGTCGTGGGGATGACGATCTCCGGCTGGGTGATGCCCTTCGTCTCGCGCGCCCAATCACGATAGGTCTTCATCGCCAGCAGGATGCTCTCCGTGCCGCCCGAAGAGACTGTGCCGCACACCCCCTGGTCCGGGTCCCCGTGGAGCATGCGCGCCGTCATGGAGACGATCTCGGCCTCGAACTTGGTGGTGCTGGGCCAGATGTCGGGGTGCAGCGGATTGCTTTGCGAGTTGAGAGCGTACACCCGGTTGAGGAAGTCGATGTGCTCGGCGTCGCCGTGGTAGACGGCCCCGGAGACGAACCCCTCGCGCCAGCGCGCGGCCTCGATCTGGCACATCCGCTCCATGTCCTGCAGGATCGTCTGTCGATCCACGCCCGCCTGCGGCAGGCTGGGGTAGCGGCTCCAACCCTCGCGGTAGGGCTTGAGCGCCTTCTCGATGTGGGCCATCAACTCGGACGAGCGATCGGGGTCCATAGGGGTCCTCCGTGCGGGGGTGGCCGA
>FWPV01005660.1_pt1 | contig 22402 bp, 21 predicted proteins | sample 2228371 | NCBI WGS metagenome assembly FWPV01 (sample SAMEA103939776, study PRJEB20133) | metagenome | reverse complement strand
CTGGCGGCCATTAATGAGCACAGCAACTCGGAGGCGGCGGCGCGTTATGCCGTGGCCTTGGCCCGGGTATGCGGGGCCTCCCTGACCCTGGCCTTCGTGGCCCCCCCCGGCCTGGACCTGGGGGTGGTGCGGGAGGCCGAAGCGGCCCTGGAACGGCTCTTTCTGGAGGCCTCGGCCAAGGGGGTGGCGGTGGAGACCACGGTGCGGGCGGGGGACCCCTTGCGGCATCTGACAGCCCTGGCCCGGGAAAGGGACATTGACCTGGCCTTCGCCGCCACCCGGCGGGAGGATATTGCCCGGCGCTACTTTGTGCGCACCCTGGCCCGCCGGCTCATGCTGACCCTTCCCTGCTCCGTGGCCCTGGTCCGGGTGGTGCATCCCGGCCGCCTCTTTCCCGGCAACATCCTGGTGCCCATCCGGGGGGCGCTCACCCATGTTGAGGAGAGGGCTTTCTTCGTGGGCCAGCTGGCTGCGGCCTATGATGCCAGGGTGACCCTCTTCCATGCCCCCAAACTCCTCACCGGATTCTTTCGGGGGCCCCTGCGGTTGACCCCCGGCGAGCGGGAGGCCGGCATCCTGGAGAAGATGGAAGAATTCCTGGCTCACCTGGCCCGCCACCGGGTGGCCGCGGAGAAACGCTTCCGGGGGGGCCGTCCGGCCGCGGCCATCACCGCGGAGGCGGCCTTCAGCCGGCACGACCTCATCATCATGGGAGGCAGCGCCCGGGGGCTGTTGGAGAGCATGGTGAGCGGCAATCCGGTGGAAGAGGTGCTCCGGGAGACCCCCTGCAATCTCATCATCCACCTGCCCCGGGGTAAGGCCGCATGAAGATTCACGCAGTCAGCCGGGAGGAGGCCCTCCAGGCCCTGGGCAGCCGGGAAAGCGGCCTCACCGCGGCCGAAGCCCAGCGACGCCTGCAAGAATACGGCCCCAACGAGATCCGGGAGGTGCGGCGGCGGCCGCTGTGGCGGCGGTTCCTGGCCCAATTCACCCATTTCCTGGCCGTGCTCCTGTGGCTCGCGGCGCTCCTGTGTTTTCTCTCCGACTACCTGCGGCCCGGGGAGGGCATGAGCCGCCTGGGGGCGGCCATCCTGGGCGTCATCCTCATCAACGCCGTCTTCACCTTCATCCAGGAATACCGGGCCGAGAAGGCGGTGGCGGCCCTGAAGGCCCTCTTGCCCTTCAACGTCAAGGTGCGGCGGGACGGCGTTCTGATCACCATCCCGGCCCCGGAGGTGGTTCCCGGAGACATCCTGCTGCTGGAGGAGGGGGACAAGGTGCCGGCAGACGCCCGGCTGCTCACGGCCACCCGCCTCATGGTGAACAACGCCCCCCTGACGGGCGAATCCGCGCCCCAAGCCCGGAGCGCCGAGCCCTTTTCCGGGGACTACCTGGAGAGCCCGAACCTGGTGTTCGCCGGCACCCTGGTCGCCGGGGGCAGCGGCCAGGCCCTGGCCCTGGCCACCGGCATGGCCACGGAGTTCGGCAAGATCGCCCATCTCAACGCCGGAGTGGAGCCGGGGCTGAGTCCGCTGCAGCAGGAAATCGTCCGGGTCACCCGCCTGGTGGCGGTCATCGCCACCGCTTTGGGTCTGGTTTTTTTCGGTCTGGGATATGGCATCGGCCGGGGTTTTTGGCAGAATTTTCTCTTCGCCGTGGGCATCATCGTGGCCAACGTGCCCGAGGGCCTGCTCCCCACCGTCACCCTCTCTCTGGCCATGGGGGCCCAGCGGCTGGCCCGGAAGAAAGCCCTGATCAAGAATCTCAATTCCGTGGAGACCCTGGGGTCGGTGACCGTCATCTGTTCGGACAAGACCGGCACCCTGACGGAAAACCGCATGGCGGTCAAAGAGATGTGGGTCCCGGGAGGCCCCCGGTCGGGGCGCCAGTTCGGCCACCAGATGCTCCTCACCATCGCCGGCCTGTGCAACAACGCGGTCTTTTCCGCCGGGGAATACCGGGGCGACCCCACCGAGGTGGCCCTGCTCCAGGCGGTGCGGGAGCTGAAAGCGGAAATTCCCGGGGAGCGCCTGGCGGAGGTGCCCTTCGACGCCGACCGCAAGCGCATGACCACGGTGCACCGAGTGCAGGGGGAGACCCTGGTGCTCACCAAGGGCGCCCTGGAAACGGTGCTGCCCCGGTGCGGCCGCCTGGTGTGGGGCGACGGGGTGGCGCCTCTGGACGAAGCCAAGCGGGCCGCCCTCCTGGAAGCCTACGAGAGCCTGATGGACCAGGGGCTCAGGGTCATGGCCTTCGCCTTCCGGACCCTGGATCCGGCCCCGGGCCAGGAACTGCCCTCAGACGAGGTTCTGGAAAGCGGCCTGACCTTTGCCGGCTTCCTGGGCCTGGCCGACCCGGTCCGGGCCGAGGTGCCCCAGGCGGTGCGCACCTGCCGGGAAGCGGGCATCCGGGTGCTCATGATCACCGGCGACGCCGGCCGCACCGCCCTGGCCGTGGCCCGCCAGATCGGGCTGGTGAAGGACCATCCCCGGGTGGTGGAGGGCCGGGAGCTGGAGGGCATGACCGACCTGGAGTTGCAGGACTGTCTCCGGGGGGAGGTCATTTTCGCCCGCATGACCCCCCGGCACAAGCTGCGCATCGTCTCCCACCTGAAGGAGGCCGGGGAGCGGGTGGCGGTCACCGGCGACGGGGTCAACGACGCCCCGGCCCTGCGGCAGGCGGACATCGGCGTGGCCATGGGACTCATCGGCACCGACGTGGCCCGGGAGGCCGCGGACCTGGTGCTCCTGGACGACAACTTCGCCACCATCGTGGCCGCGGTGGAGGAAGGCCGGGGGGTGTTCGACAACCTCCGCAAGTTCATCAGCTACATCCTGGCCTCCAATATTCCCGAGATCGTTCCCTACCTTGCCTATGTCCTCTTCCGTATTCCCCTGCCCCTCACCATCATGCAGATTCTGGCCGTGGATTTGGGCACCGATATGGTCCCGGCCTTGGCCCTGGGAGCGGAGCGGGCCTCCCCTGAGGTCATGCGGCGGCCTCCAAAGGCGGCCGACGAGCCCCTCCTGAAGCTCTCCATTTTGGCCAGGTCCTACCTCTTCCTGGGTCCCATCGAGGCTGCCGCCGGCCTGTGCGGTTTTTTTGCGGTGCTGTTTGTCGGCGGCTGGCAATGGGGGGTGAATCTGCCGGCGGATGCCCCGCTCTACCTTCAGGCCACCAGCGCCTGCCTGGCAGGGATTATCGTCACCCAAGCGGCCAACGTGTTCGCCTGCCGCTCATTTACCGAGAGCATTTTTCGCCTGGGTTTTTTTTCCAACCCCCTCATCTGGGTGGGGCTGGCCTCGGAAATCCTGCTGGCCGGGCTGATCATCTACCACCCCCTGGGCCAGGAAATTTTCGGCACCGCGGCCCTGCCGGCCTGGGTCTGGCTGCTCCTGGTGCCCTTCGCGATGGCGCTTTTGCTCCTGGAGGAGCTGCGGAAACTCTGGGTCCGCCGGCGCCGCCAGCCCCCGGGGGGCGAGGCGGGGACCTGAGGGGCCCTGCCTGCGCCTCAGCCGGCCTTCCCAGGAATCTCTTGGCTTCTTTCCCGGCCTGTGGAACAATAAAGGAAAGCGCCGGCAATTCTCCGCCAGGTTGTCCCTTGCGAGGTGCCCATGACCGAGCCCCGTGTCCATCTGGATAAATTCCGCCAGGAGATTTCCGACCTGAAACTGAGGCTGTTGGCGCTGGCCAACCTGGCCGAGCGGGCCATCCACCTGGCGGTGCAGGCCTTCACCGGCCGGGACCCGGAGACCGCCCGCCAGGTCATCACCGGGGACAAGGCCATCAACGACCTGGAGGAAGCCATCGACGGCGAGTGCGTCCGCCTCATCGCCCTGTATCAGCCGGTGGCCGCCGATCTCAGGCAGATTATGGCCGCCGACCACATCATCGCCGAGCTGGAGCGCATCGGCGACCTGGCGGTGAACATCGGCGAGGAGACCCTGGAGCTGGGGCAGGCCGCCGCCCGGGACTTCCACCCGGAACTCAGGCACATGGGCGAGATGGTGCTGGCCATGCTGCGCCAGAGCCTCACCGCCTACCTGGAACCCAACCCCGCTTTGGCCCGGGAGGTCTGCAAAGCCGACGACGAGGTGGACGCCCTGAACCGCCGGATCACCACCGACCTGCTGCAGGAAATGGTGGAGGATGAGGTCATCGGCTTCGGCCAGGCCCAGATCAGTGTGGCCCGACACCTGGAACGGGTGGGCGACCACGCCACTAACATCGCCGAGCAGGTGGTGTACATGGTGGAAGGGGAGAGCGTGCGCCACCGCTGCCAGGGGTAGGGGAGGTGGGCGGGACTTGCCTAACTGCCTGAATTTGGAGCGATTCTCTTGACATCCGGTCAGGGGATTATTATGTTCAAGATGCTTTTGTGAACGCGGGTATGATGAACTCAACGGAAACCCTGACAGAGCGGGAGAGTCGCGTCCTCAGCACGGTGCTGGCCCAGTACATCGCCACCGGCGAGCCGGTGGGGTCGCGCCTGGTGGCCAAGATCTCCGGCTTGAACCTGTCTTCGGCCAGTATCCGCAGCGTCATGCTGGACCTGGAGGACCGGGGTTATCTTCGGCAGCCGCACACCTCGGCGGGCCGCATCCCCACGGCCTTGGCCTTTCGCTATTACGTGGACCGGGTCCTGCCCGTCCAGGAGCTGGAGGCCGACGCCCGCCGCCAGATTCGGGAGGCCTTCCGGCCCCAGGCGCAGGAACCCCACGAGCTCTTTCGCCAGGCCTCCCGGGCCCTGTCTGCGGCCACCGGGCACCCGGCCCTGGTCCTCACCCCCCGGCCCCAGGCCATCCAGCTGCGCCACCTGCAGTTTGTCAGCCTGGGGGGCGACTTCGTCCTGGTCCTCCTGGTGTCCCAGGACCAGCAGGTGCAGACCCGGTTTCTGCGGAGCGGGCACGCCTATACGCAGGAGCAGTTGGACCGCTTCAGCCGCTACCTGAACGACATCTGCCAGAACCTGACCCTGAGGGAGGCCCGCCGCCGCATTTTCGCCCAGATGGAGGAGGACCGGAACCTCTTCGACAAGATGGTGGCCGAGGCCCTGCGGCTGAGCCGAGAGGCCCTGGAGCGGGACGAGACCGGCGAGCTGATGATCGAGGGCACCAGCCACATCCTGGACTACCCGGAGTTTGCCGCGGACGTGGAAAAGATCCGGGCAATTTTCCGGGCCTTCGAGGAAAAGCATCACCTCATCACCCTGCTGGACCGCACCCTGGCGTCCCAAGGGGTGCAGATCATCATCAGTCCGGACGAACAGTTTCCGGAAATGCAGCTCAGTCTGGTGGCCTCCTCTTATTCCCTGGACGACGCGCCGGTGGGAAGCCTGGGGGTCATCGGCCCCATGCGCATGGATTACGCCCGCATCGTCCCGGTGGTGCGCTACACCGCGGCCCTGGTTTCCGACTGGCTGAGAAAGCACCAGACGTAATTTCCCCACTTTTCCTGGTCGCAGCCATTGCCTGCGGTGAGCCGGATGATTATGGTTTTTTGGAGGGTTAGGTAACTCATGAGTGAGACCGATAACTTGGGAGAACCGGTGGCCGGGGAGACTCCCCCCGAAACCACCGAGGCCCCTGAGGCCCAGGTCAGCATTGAGGAGCTGCAGCGGCAGCTGGCGGAAAAGACCCAGGAAGCCAAGGAGTGCCACGAAAAGCTGCTGCGCTACGCCGCAGAGCTGGAGAACTTCAAGAAACGGGCGGAACGGGAGCGGGCCGAGCTGGTGCAATACGCCAACGAAAACGTCTTCAAAGAGCTCCTCCCCGTCCTGGACAACCTGGAGCGGGCCTTGGACAACGGCCGCCAGTTCGACGCCCCGGCCGGACTGCTGGAAGGCCTGGAGTTGGTCCATCAGGATTTCCTCAAGATCCTGAACCGGTTTGGGGTGAGTCCGGTGGAATGCCTGGGACTGCCCTTTGACCCGGCTTTTCATCACGCGGTCATGGAAGAAGAGGCGCCGGAGCTGGCGGACCAGACCGTCACCAAGGAGCTGCAGCGGGGTTACCTCTATCACACCCGTCTGCTGCGGCCCGCCATGGTGGTGGTGGCCCGGAGCAACAAGCCGGCAACCCCCAAAATTGATATATCCGCATAAGTTTGCGAGGAGGATACTTACTAATGTCTAAAGTCATCGGGATAGATTTGGGCACCACCAATTCCTGCGTGGCCATCATGGAGGGCGGCGACCCCAAGGTTATCCCCAATGCCGAAGGCGGCCGCACCACCCCCTCGGTCGTGGCCTTCACTGACAGCGGCGAGCGCCTGGTGGGCCAGATCGCCAAGCGCCAGGCCATCACCAACCCCCTGAACACCGTCTTTGCGGTGAAGCGCCTCATCGGCCGCAAATACGACGATCCCGAGGTGCAGCGGGACTTGAAAATCCTGCCCTATAAGATCGTCCGGGCGGAAAACGGCGACGCGCACATCGAGATCCGGGGGCGGGTTTACAGCCCGGCGGAAATCTCCGCCATGATTCTCGCCAAGATGAAACAGACCGCAGAGGAATACCTGGGCGAAAAGGTTACCGACGCGGTGGTCACGGTCCCGGCCTACTTCAACGACGCCCAGCGCCAGGCCACCAAGGACGCCGGCCGCATCGCCGGGTTGAACGTTTTGCGCATCATCAACGAGCCCACCGCGGCTTCGTTGGCCTACGGCCTGGACAAGAAAAAAGACGAGCGCATCGCGGTCTTCGATCTGGGCGGCGGCACCTACGACATCTCCATCCTGGAGATCGGCGAGGGCGTCTTTGAGGTGAAGTCCACCAACGGCGACACCCACCTGGGGGGCGAAGACTTCGATCTGAGGGTCATGGACTTTCTGGCCGACGAATTCAAAAAGGACCAGGGCATTGACCTGAGAAACGACAAGATGGCCCTGCAGCGCCTCAAAGAAGCGGCGGAAAAGGCCAAGATGGAGCTGTCCACCTCCCTGGAAACCGAGGTGAACCTGCCCTTCATCACCGCGGACGCCAGCGGCCCCAAGCACCTGCTCATCAAGCTGACCCGGGCCAAACTGGAAGCCCTGGTGGCTGACCTCATCGACAAGCTGGAAGGCCCCTGCCGCCAGGCGCTCAAAGACGCCAACCTCTCCCCGGGCAACATTGACGAGGTTATCCTGGTGGGCGGCATGACCCGCATGCCCCGGGTCCAGGAAAAGGTCAAGGAAATCTTTGGCAAGGAACCGCACAAGGGCGTCAACCCGGACGAAGTGGTGGCCGTGGGCGCGGCCATCCAGGCCGGCGTGCTCAAGGGTGAAGTCAAGGACATCCTGCTCCTGGACGTCACCCCGCTCTCCCTGGGGATCGAAACCCTGGGGGGCGTCTTCACCCGCATTATCGAGCGCAACACCACCATTCCCACCCGCAAGAGCCAGATCTTCTCCACGGCCACGGACAACCAGACCGCGGTGACCATTCACGTGCTCCAGGGTGAGCGGGAGATGGCCGCGGATAACAAGACCTTGGGCAAGTTCGAGCTCTTCGGCATCCCGCCGGCGCCCCGGGGCATCCCACAGATCGAGGTGACCTTCGACATCGACGCCAACGGCATCGTGCACGTCAGCGCCAAGGATTTGGGCACCGGCCGGGAGCAGTCCATCCGCATCACCGCCAGCAGCGGCCTGACTGAGGAGGAGATCAAGAAGCTGGTGAAGGAGGCCGAGCTCCATGCCGAAGAAGACCGGCGCAAAAAAGAGCTGGCCGAAGCCCGGAACCAAGCCGACACCCTGATCTACACCACCGAAAAGACCCTGAAGGAGGTGGGAGACAAGGTGGATGCCGCCACCAAGGCCGACATCGAGTCCCACATCGCCAGCCTCAAAACGGCCATGGAAGGCAGCGACGTCCAGGCCATCAAAACCAAGAGCGAAGAGCTGATGCGGGCTTCCCACAAGCTGGCCGAGACCATGTACGCCCAAGCCGGGGCGGCGGGCGCCGGGGCCGCCGGGGCTCACGCCCACGAGGAGCCCAAGGCCAAAAAGCCCGAAGAGGACGTGGTGGAGGCCGAATTCGAGGAAGTGAAGTAGGAATATTCCGGGCAGGGACGGGGGCCGGGATCTTTCGATCCGCCCCCTTCCCCCTAACTGAGGCTCAAGGAGAACGGCCGGGGGTGTGATGGTTCACGCCCCCGTTGTTTTGTGAGCCGGCGGCCAAATTCCATTGGCCTTTTGGGTGGTTCCGGTAATAATTACCAGTAACGATGACTACGACGGTTGTTTCCCTGTTGCTTCTCTGTCTCACCCTGGCGGGCTGCATGCCGCTGCCGCCGGTGGTGATGCAGCCCCAGATCCAAGTGGGTTCCCGGACCCAGGCGCGTCAGCCCCAAGACTCCGGCGAGGCCCTCTTTCAGCAGGCCGAATCCGCTTACCGGCGGCAGGACTACCAGCGGGCCTGGACCGACTTTACCGCCTACCTTGCCCGCTACCCTCAGGGGCCCCAGGTCTTCCGGGCCCGCCTCCGGGAGGCGGAGCTCACCGGCCTTTTAGGCGACTGGCAGGGCGCCCTCAGCCGCTATAACGCCCTCCTGGCCCAAAACCCCGACTTGGAGCAGAGCCGGGAGGTGCGCTATGGCATCGGCCGGGCCTACTTCAAGCTGGGCCAGTATTCCCGGGCCACCCAGGTGTTGGACAGCCTCACGGCCGCCGAGCTGCCGGCCTCCCTGCGCTTCTCCACCAACGCCCTGCTGGCGGAGATCGCCCTGAAGCAGGGCCAGGTGGAGCCCGCCTTCACCCGCCTGCGCCTGGCCCAGGCCGACTTGGCCAGCGGCGACCACGAGTGGTTCGATGACCTGAAGGGCCGCTGGCTGGAGCAGGCCACTGCCGCCGACCTGGAGCGTCTGGCCAGCCTCTACCGGGACGCCCCCTTGAGCGCCGCCCTGCTCCTGAAACTGGCCGCCAACGCCCAGCAGGCCGGCCGCATCGAAGAAGCCCGGAGGTGGCTCACCACCCTGAAGGAGCGCCATCCCGGCAGCCAGGAGGCCCAGACCGCCGATCGGCTGCTGACTCCGGCCCGGGCCCAGGTGGGCTGTGCGGTGCCGCTGTCCGGAGAGCTGGCTGAGTCCGGGCGCCGCCTGAAGCAGGGCATGGAACTGGCCGCCCAGGGGTCGCCCCTTGAGCTGCTCTTCCGGGACACCGGTGAGGCAGGAGGGGCTGCCCAGGCGGTGGCCACCCTGGCCCAGCAGCCCCACCTGGCGGCGGTGGTGGGCTTTTTCTCCTCCACCGAGGCCCCGGGGGCGGCCCGAGCCGCCCAGGAGGCGGGAGTACCGCTTCTGGCCTTGACCCAGAAGGCCGACCTCACTGAGGCGGGCGACCTGGTCTTCCAGGCCTTCCTTACCCCCCGGCTCCAGGTCCGGGAATTGGTGCGCTACGCCAGCGCCAAGGGACTGCGCCGGGTTGCCGTCTTCGCCCCTGATTCCGCCTACGGCCGCACCTTCGCCCAACTCTTTCAGGAGGAGCTCCAGACCCAGGGCGGCGAACTCATCGCCCAGGAGAGCTACCCTCCCGGCACCCGGGACTTCAGCCTGGCCTTGTCGCCCCTGTTGGCCGAATTCCAGCCGGGGACCGGCGGTTCTCCAGCCTTCGAGGCCCTGTTCATCCCCGACGACGCCGCCACCCTGGCCGCCATCCTCTCCCAACTGGCGGACAATCCCCTGCGGCGGGTGCCCATCCTGGGGACCAACCTGGCCAATCCCGTCTCCCAGCCCGGCGTCCAACCCCAGGCCTTGGAAGGGGTGGTGTTCGCCGAGGGCTTTTTCGCCGGCGACCCCGGTCCGGCGGTGCAGGGGTTCATCTCCGCCTTCCGGCAGCGCTACGGCAGCGCGCCGGATTTCTTCGCGGCCCAGGGCTACCTGGGGGTGAAACTGTTCGCCCACCTGGCCGGAACCGGGCCGTTCAGCCGGGCCGACCTTCCCCGGCAGCTGCTGGCCTTCCGGGGCAGCCCCCAGGTCCCCTGGCTCCGGGGCTTCACCCCCACCCGCGAAGCCGATCTCACCGTCTATCTCCTCACCGTCCGGGACGGCCAGGTGGTAACCGCCGCCTCCGCTCCTTAAGCGCCGGAGGGGGGGCCGGCTTCCGCCGCGCCGCTGCCGCCGAACAGCAGGGCCAAAAACTCCTTGCCATAGCCGGGCAGCAGCTTGTCCCGGCGCCTGATCACCGCCAGGTGATCCCCCGGAAATTCCCGGCCCAAGGGCAGAAAAGTCAGGCGGCGCCCCGGCAGGCTGAGGTCCCCGGCCACCGTGGCAAAGGAAATCCCCAGCCCCAGCTCCACGTAGAGGGCGCTCAGCTCCACGTTGGAGGATTCCATGAGCACGTGGAAGGGGCGGCCCTCCTTCTTCAGGCGGGCTTCCAGGTCCCGGCGTCCGGCCGCTCCCGGGGGCGGCAGGATCAGGGGATAGTCGCCAATGTCCCGCCAGGTCACCCGCGGCTTTCGGGTGAGGGGATGGCCCGCCGGCACCATCAGCCGGGTTTCCAGCCGCAGCCAGGGAATCACCGCCAGGTCCTTGGGCGCGGCCGACTCCCGGATGAAGCCGAAATCCACCTCCCCGCTGCGCACCAACTCGATGATGGCCGGCTGGGGACGATCGAGGACGGTGAGCCGCACCAGGGGAAATTTCCCGGCAAAGGCCTGAAGCACCTGGCGCAGGAGGTGGTAGAGGGTGGTGAAGGGTGCGGCCAGGCGCAGGCGGCCCTGGGGACGCCCCTTGAGGCCGGCCAGGTCCGCCAGCAGGGCCTCGTGTTGGGCCAGGACGGCCTCGGCGAAGGCCAGCACCCGCTCCCCGGCCGGGGTCAGGGCCACCCGGCGTTTGCCGATGCGCTCCACCAGGAGGGTGCCCAGCTCCGCTTCCAGGGCCCGCACCTGCTGGCTGAGGGCGGACTGGCTGCGGAAGGTGGCCTCCCCCGCCTTGGTGAAGCTCCCCAGGCGGGCCAGGTGGCGGAAACCCAAGAGCTGCTGCCATTCCATATCAATTTTCCTAATGTTTTTCTTTAATATTATTCATTTTACTAATATATGTCGGGCCGGCTACCATCAAGGAAAAAATCCGGAGGACCAGCCATGAAAGAGAGTCTCAAGCCCGGCCTGGAGTTCGAGTTTGCCTTTCCCGTCACCGAACAGCGCACCGTGCCCGCCCTGCTGCCGGAGGCCCCCGAGTTCCAGCAGATGCCCCGGGTGCTGGCCTCCGGCTTCATGGTGGGGCTCATCGAGCTGGCCTGCATCAAGGCCATCAACCCCCACCTGGACTGGCCCGCCGAGCAGACCGTGGGCATCGGCTTCCATCTGGACCACCGCGCCGCCACCCCCCCGGGCCTGACCGTGCGCGTTCGGGGCGTGCTGGAACGGGTGGAGGGCCGCAAACTCACCTTTGCCGTCACGGCCGACGACGGGGTTGACAAAATCTCCCAGGGAACCCATGATAGGTTCGTCATCCAGGCAGACAAATTTGCCCGCAAGGCCGCCGAAAAACGGGCCAACAGCTAAGGCGTCCCGTCATCCATGATCACCCGCGTTCCCGGCTTTACCGTGGGCCACGCCAGCGACTACAAAAACCTCACCGGCTGCACCGTGGTGCTCTGTCCGCCCGGCACCGTGGGCAGCGTGGACATCCGGGGTTCCGCCGCCGGCACCCGCCAGTTGGACGCCCTCCTGGGCTTCCATATCGTCAACGAGGTGCACGCGGTCTGCATCTCCGGCGGAAGCGCCTTCGGCCTGGACGCGGCCGGCGGCGTCATGGAATTCCTGGAGGAGCGGGGCCGGGGCTTTGACGTGGCCATCACCCGGGTGCCCATCGTGCCCACCGCGGTGATCTACGACCTCTCCCTGGGCAACTGCCGGGTGCGGCCGGACAAGGCCATGGGCTATGCCGCCTGCCAGGCGGCCAGAAGCGAACCCGCCGGCGACGGCAGCCTGGGCGCCGGCACCGGGGCCAGTGTGGGGAAGCTCTTGGGCATCCGCCAGGCCACCAAGGGCGGTCTGGGGACCGGCTTCCACGTCGGCCCCAATGGCCTGAAAATCGGCGCCCTGGCGGTGGTCAACGCCTTCGGGGATGTGGTGGACCCGGCCACCGGCGCAATCCTGGCCGGGGCCCGCAGCGCGCCGGAGAGCCGCCGGTTCGCCGACGCCGCCCGCCTCATCCGCCAGGGCGTGGTGCGGCAGCGCTTCGGGGAGCCCAACACCACCGTGGGGGTGGTGGCCACCAATGCCCGCCTCACCCGGGAAGAGGCGCAAAAGATCGCCCAGGTGGGCCACAACGCCTTGGCCCGCTGCATCCGGCCGGTGCACACCCTGTTCGACGGGGACACCATCTTTGTCCTGGCCCGCCCCGAGGTGGACGCGGACCTGCACGTCCTGGGTCTCCTGGCCCAGACCGCCCTGGAGGAGGCCATCGTCAACGCGGTGAAAAGCGCCCACGGCCTGGGCGCGCTGCCCTGCTGGCAGGAGTTGCAGGGGGGTGAATGAGATGCGTGGGAGGCGCACCGCCCTGCAGCTCCCTCCCGCACCTCGCGCAAGCCATGCCCAAATTCGCCCCGGAGCTCATCGTTTTTGACCTGGACGGCACCCTGGCGGCCACGGTGCCGGACATTGCGGCCGCGGCCAACCGGGCTCTCGCCGCCCTGGGGCTGCCGCCGCACTCCGAGGCCGCCATTCAGGAGATGATCGGCGGCGGCGAGCGGACCTTTCTGAGGCGCGCCCTGGGAGCGGCGCATCAGGACCTCTACGACCAGGCCCGGGAGCTCTACCTGGACTACTACTTCCGCCACCCGGTGGACCACACCCGCCTCTATCCCGGGGTCCGGGAGACGCTCAGCGCCCTGGCCCCCCGAAAGCTGGCGCTGCTGTCCAACAAGTTGGCCGAACTCACCGTCAGGATCGTGGATTTGCTGGGACTGGCGGGTTTTTTTGCCGCGGTGCGCGGGGGTGACAGCTACGCCGCGCTGAAACCAGATCCCGCCGGGCTGGCGGCACTCATGCACGAATTGGGGGCCACCCCCGGGGATACCCTCATGGTGGGGGACAAGCCGGCAGACGTGCTGGCCGGCAAGGCGGCGGGCACGGCCACGGTGGCGGTGACCTACGGCTACGGCCGTCTGCCCGATCTGGCCGCCGCGGGCCCCGACGCCCTCCTCGGACGCCTGCCGGACCTGCTCGCCCTCCTGGCCTGAAAGGCGGCCGGGGTCGGGCTCTCGCCGGTCCTCCAAAGGGCTTTCCCTGCCCCGGTCTCACCGCAGCAGGGAAAGGAGAAGAAACGCCAGCGTCAGCCAACCGAAGACTTCCCCCCGAGAGGCTTTCCCCAGAAGTCGCATAGCCGCCTCCTTAAGAATCTGCCTGCCAACGAGGGCAAGCCCGTCACCTGGCAATGCTTTCGGCATCCCCCCACCTGGCCTCCCCCTTAACACTGCTGCGGCATCGGATATCTATTAGAACACGGGGGTCCCGGCTTTGTTAAAGGTGACTTTCCCCTGGGGGACAGGCTGCTTGCCCGGTCCCTTGCCTCTCCCGGCGAAGCCCGGCAGGCCGGGGCGTCGGCGGAATTTCTATTTGACAGGAAACCGGGGGAAGAATATATTTCCCCATATCAGGCGGTGTAGCTCAGTCGGTTAGAGCATGCGGCTCATATCCGCAGTGTCCGGGGTTCGAATCCCTGCACCGCCACCAAACCATTCATTTCCGGAGGATGGCTTCATGAAGAAACTGCTTACCTGGGTTGTGGGGGGAGCCTTTCTGCTGAGCCTCCAGGGCGCGGCCCTGGCTCAGAAGGAAGAGAAAGCGCCGGCTGCCACGCCGGCCGTCGAATCCCAGGCTCCCGCAGGCGAAGTCGCCAAGACTGAGAAGAAGACCACCACCAAGAAGTCCAGCAAAAAGGCCAAGACCAAGAAGAGCAAAAAAAAGGCCAAGAAGGCACCCGAGGCCCCGGCCGAATAGTAGAGGGAATCCCATAATCAAATCCAGGCGAGAAGGAGGCCTCCGCTGGCAGGTGGCCTCCCCTTGCCTCCTCCAGAGAAGCTGACTCAGGAAATGAAACCATGAAGCGACTGGCTGAACTCGTCCTGACCGGTCTCATTTTATCGGGGTTGGCGGCCCCGCTGATGGCCCAGAAAGAGGAGGCCCCCCCCGCCATACCGCCCCTGCTGGAGGGGAACCGTCCCCTGGTCTATTCCGAGAGCCAGAACCCGGAGAAGAGCCCCGGGGAGGTGGACAAGCCGGCTCCCGCCCGGGTCAAGCCGGAGAAAAAGGCCAAAACCAACCCCGCCGTGACGGCCGGGAAGAAAAAGGGCAAGCGGGCCGCCGCGGCCACCGGGAAAAAGAAATCCACCAAGACAGCCAAGAAGAAAAGCGGCGTCCGGTCCAGGTCCGCTGCCCCCAGCAGCACCTGAGCCCGGTACCCTTCCTCCGGGAAAAAGGAGTTCCCTTATGGCCCTCCGCTCCATGATGTTCCTGCTGGCTTTGGTTCTCGGGCTGGCCGCCGCGCCGGCCCTGGCCCAGGGGAAAGCCGAACTGTGGAACGGCACCCACTGGAAAGACATGACTCAGGAGATCAAGGTGGCCTACATCAAGGGCATCGGCAATATGGCGGACTTCGAGGTAGCCGCCGCCCCCAAAGGCCAGGCCCCCTGCATCTCCCAGGCCTTTGTGGCCGAATTGAAGAATCGCACGGTAGCCAGCCTGGTCCAGGAGGTGGACAAGTTCTACCAGGAAAACCCCGCCAAGCTGACGACCCCGGTCATTGAGGCGGTGCTCCGGCGCTGCACCTCTTTCTGCGCCCCGGAGGCCACCAAGGCCCCAGCAAAAGGCAAGTAAAGAGGCTCACCGTCAGCAGCCGGACAGCGCGGCCGCCACGGTGCCGGCGGCATTGCCGCCCCGCCGAAGGTCAGGCAGGGACAGGAAGGGACGTTCAGCACTCGGCAAAACTTGCCATTCGACGTGATTTACTTCGTGATCGGGTCTCCGGGGGAGAAAACGGCGGCCCGAGGGGGAGGGAACCATGAAACAGACGGTCATCCTGATTCTCATCGGGGCCTTGCTGGTCAGTAGCTGCGCCGGCATGAGTTCCACCGAGCAGCGGATGCTGAGCGGCGGGGCCATCGGCGCCTCGAGCGGCGCCCTGATCGGCTGGGCCGCCGGGTCCCCCGCAGTGGGCGCAGCCGTGGGCGGCGGCGCCGGCGTGGTGGGCGGCCTCATCTACGATCAATTCCAGAAGCAGCGGGGCAGGTATTAGCCCCCCTTGGCGTGGCGTGGCACCGCTAGCTTGACGCAAGGTCGGGTTCCCCCGGCCTTGCGCTTTTCAGGGCTGAATTTGGGGGGCGGGGCAACGGATGGAAGCCTCCGGCCCCCGATGTTCAGCCCTCCTCCCCAACCCCTGACAAAGGGGGTGGGGAGGTTCAGAGGGGCGCCGGGGAAGCGCGCTCCCCGGACCCTCTCCGCCGGCGGTCCTACCCCCCTGCTCCCTGGCGCTTCAGGTGAACCATGAGGATGGCCAGGGCGGCCGGGGTCACGCCGGAAATGCGGGAAGCCTGGCCCAGGGTCAGGGGCCGCACCTCTTTGAGTTTCTGCCGCACCTCATGGGAGAGCCCGGCCACCCGGTCGTAGTCGAAGGATTCCGGGATGGGTCGGGCCTCCCAGGCCGCCAGTTTGGCGGCGGTGTCCGCCTGGCGCCTGAGATAGCCTTCGTACTTGTATTTGATTTCCACCTGTTCGGCCAGCGCCTCCGGCACCGGCGGCTCCTCCCCCAGGAGCCGGTACAGGGTCGCCAGGTCCAGCTCCGGCCGCTTCAACAGCTTCAGGACCGGGGTGGGCTCGGTCAGGGGGGCGGTCTTTCTGGCCGCCAGTTCCCGGTTCACCGCCGGGGTGGGGAAGACGCGGCGGCCTTGCAGACGGGCCTCCTCCTCGGCCGCCAGGCGCTCCTTTTCCTCCAGGCGCTCCAGGGCCTCCCGGCTTACCAGCCCCAGTTCATAGCCCCAGCGGGTGAGGCGCTGGTCGGCGTTGTCCTCCCGCAGGAGCAGGCGGTATTCGGCCCGGGAGGTGAACATGCGGTAGGGCTCTTTCGTCCCCTTGGTCACCAGGTCGTCCACCAGCACCGCCAGGTAGGCCTGGGAGCGGTCCGGCAGGAAAGGCGGCCGCCCGGTCACCTGGCAGGCGGCGTTGATGCCGGCCCACAGCCCCTGGGCCGCGGCCTCCTCGTAGCCCGAGGTGCCGTTGATCTGCCCGGCCAGAAACAGGCCCCGGATGAGCTTGGTCTCCAGGGTGGGCTTGAGCTGCAGGGGGTCCACATAATCGTATTCGATGGCATAGGCCGGCCGCATCACCTCGCACTCTTCCAGACCCGGCACCAGGCGGAACAGTTGCCATTGCAGCTCGGCGGGCAGGCAGTTGCCCAGGCCTTTGGCGTAAATTTCCTGGGTCTGCCGGCCCTCCGGCTCCAGGGTCACCTGGTGGCTGGTCTTCTCCGGGAAGCGCATCACCTTGTCTTCCAGGGACGGGCAATAGCGGGCGCTCACCCCGGTGATGACGCCGCTGTAAAGGGGGGAGTGGCGGATGTTGGCCCGCAGCAGCCGGTGCACCGCCTCGGTGGTGTGGGTGAGGTGGCAGGTGAGCTGCTCCTGGGGAAGCTGGACGGTGCGCCAGGAAAAGGGGCGGGGCCGGGGGTCGCCGTCGAGTTTGGCCAGGCCCGCAAAATCGATACTGGCGGCTCTGAGCCGCGGCGGCGTGCCGGTCTTCATGCGGCCCATGCGAAAGCCCAGCTCTTTGAGGTGCCGGGCCAGATCGGTGGCGGCGAACTCCCCGGCCCGGCCCGCCTGGATCCTGGTGGGCCCGATGTGGATGAGGCCGTTGAGGAACGTGCCGGTGGTGATCAATACCGCCTTGGCCCGGTAGCTCAGCCCGCAGGTGTCCACCGCGCCCGCCACCCGGCCGTCCTCCACCAGCAGCCGGGCCACCGTGGCCTCCCTGATATGCAGCCGGGGCTCCTCCTCCAGGAGGGCCTTCATGGCCAGCCGGTAGGCCTGCTTGTCGCATTGCACCCGGGTGCCCCGCACCGCCGGCCCCTTGGAGAGATTCAGGGTGCGGAACTGCACCCCGGTGCGGTCCGCCAGCCAGCCCATGACCCCGCCCAGGGCGTCGATCTCCTTCACCAGGTGGCCCTTGGCCAGCCCCCCCACCGCCGGATTGCAGGCCATGTGGGCCATGGTGTCCAGGTTCAGATTGAACAAGAGTACGCTCAGGCCCATGCGTACGGCGGCCAGGGCTCCTTCGCAGCCGGCGTGCCCGGCCCCCACCACGATGAGGTCATATTCCCGGGAAGGAAACGTCATGAGGGGTGATTCTGAGTTGAATTTTCAGGGAAATTCGTTTAAGGTTGACCATTCAGGAAACTTACTTACCGCGGAGGCATGACATGGTCCATCGCACCTTCAAAACCTTGGAACCCAAAGGGGAGATCGCCGTCGCCCAGAAACCCGAGGGTGTGCTCAAGATGATGATCTACACCGGCTCGGTGACCCATTTTGAGTTTACCATGGAGAGCAAGGCCGCCTTCGACTTCGCCATGGAGATCCTGCAGCACGCCTACCGGCTGGGGGAAACCGGCAAATAATCGCTTCCGGGAGAGGGCCGCCCCGCAAACGCGCCCTCTCCCCGCCCCGCCCTTCAGCCCTCCCACTCCACTTCCCGGACCAGATCCAGAAACTCCGGAGACTCCCCGTAGTCCTTCAGGGCCTTTTGGTAGTCCAGCCAAGTCTGCCAGATTTTGAGCCATTGCCGGTTGTGCCAGGAGAACCGGGGGGTCCCGCCTTCCTGACTCAGCCTCAGGAATTCCTCGTACTCCTCCTGGCAGCTGTCGCAGAAGCGAAACTCCCGGTAGCGTTTGTAGATCTGCTGGGTTTCAAAGGGGCAGCCGCACTTCATGCAGCGGGACAGGCAGCGGGTGCATTGCAGAATCTTGCGCACCGCCTCGATCTTCTTGGCGCGGTCCACCTTGAGCTTTTTCTTCTGCTCCAGCTTCAGCCGCTCTTCAATGTCTATGATCTTCGACATAAGCTATCCTGAAAGCCCCAGCGGCCTGGGCGAGGGGCCAGAGAGCGCCGCCATCCCCCTGTACCTTACCGTAACCCGGGCCGGGGAGCAGGTCAAGAGGCAGCCCAGGCGCCTCAGTCGCCTTTGCCCTGGAGTTCCACGGCGGCCTCCTCCTGGTCGGGGTCCAGGTTGAACAGCCGGCGCACCAGGTTCACTTCCATGGCCGCCCGGCGGCTGTGGTGGTTGCGCTTCAGGAAGATGATGGGGTCGTGCAGGAGTTTGTTGGCCACCGAACGGGTGAGGACTTCCAGGGCCTGGGTCTGCTCCGGGGTCAAAGGGCCCAGGTGGCCCAGAGTCTTTTTCATCTCCTGCTGGCAGATGGCCCGGGCCTTCTCCTGGAGGGCGACAATGGTGGGAAAGACCCCCAGGGTCTTGAGCCACTCCATGAACTTCAGGGTTTCGGCGGCCACCAGCCGCTCGGCTTGGGCCGCGGCCTCCTGGCGCCGGGCCACGTTGGCCTCCACCACCTCCTTCAAGTCGTCGATATTGTAGAGATAAACGTTCTCCAGGTCGTTGATGCGGGGGTCCAGGTCCCGGGGCACGGCGATGTCGATGAGGAACAGGATCGCCTGGCGGCGGCGGCGCATGGCCGCCTTGACCTGCTCCTGGGTAAGCAGGAACTGGCCGGCGCCGGTGGAGCTGATGATGATGTCCGAGCCCAGGAGCTGCTCCGGCAGCTCCTCGAGGGAGACGGCCTGCCCGCCGAAGCGTTCGGCCAGACGCACCGCCCGGCTCAGGGTGCGGTTGGCGATGACGATGTGGGCCACCCCCTGGCGGCGCAGGTGCTCCAGGGCCAACTCCCCCATTTCCCCGGCGCCGATGAGAAGGGCAGCCTTGCCGGTGAGCTCCCCGAAGATCTTCTTCCCCAGGCTCACCGCGGCGTAGCTGACGCTCACCGCGTGGTCGCCGATGCCGGTTTCGGTGCGCACCCGTTTGGCCACGGAAAACGTCTTGTGGAGCAGGCGGTTCAGGATGGCACCGGTGGCGTCATGTTCCGTCCCCTGGCGGTAGGCCGCCTTCACCTGGCCCAGAATCTGGGGCTCGCCCACCACCAGGGCGTCCAGGCTGGCGGCCACCCGGAACAGGTGGCGCACCGCCTCCTCGTCCCGGAAGGCATAGAGGGACTGCTCCAGCTCACCGGGGGCCACTCCGGGGCTGGCCGTGAAAAATTCCTTAAGCTGCCGGCAACCGGCCTCCGCGTCCCGGGCCACGGCCAGCACTTCCACCCGATTGCAGGTGTTGTAGTACAGCACCTCACTGAGGTCCGGCAGGGCCTTCAGGCGCCGGTAAGCCTGGGCGGGCTCGGGGAAGAGGCCGCAGAGCTTCTCCCGCAGCTCCACCGAGGCGGTTTTGTGATTGACCCCCACCAGCACCAGGTTCATGGCTTGACGAAACTCCCGAAGCTGTGGTAGCCGGAAAACCACAGGCTGGCGCCCAGAAAGGTGACCGCCAGCACCACCAGGCCCCCGATGGCCAACAGGGCCGCCCGCCGCCCCCGCCAGCCCACGGTGAGCCGCTCATGCAGGAGCACGGCGTAAATGATCCAGGCCACCAGGGTGAGCACCTCCTTGGGATCCCAGCCGAAGAAGCGCCCCAGGGTGAGCTGGGCGTAGAGCGAGCCGGTGATGATCCCCAGGGTCAGGAGGGGAAAGCCCAGGGTCAGGCACCAGTAGTTCAGGGCGTCCAACTGGGTGAGGGACGGCAGCCGCCGGTAGAAAAAGCCGAACTTTTTGGTCTTCAACTGGCGCTCCTGCACCAGGTAGAGGATGCCCCCCAGACCGGCCAGCGTCAGGGCGGCGTTCCCCAACAGGGCGAAGAGCACGTGCAGGTGCAGCCAGAAGCCCTGGAGCAGGGGCGACACCTGCCCCTGCCGGGCCGGCAGGATGAGGGAGGCGCAGACCATCAGGGCCAGGAGCGGCGCCGCCAGGGCGCCCAGGACCTTGACAGGGAAGCGCCAGGTGAGCAGGAGGAAGGCCGCCGCCAGGGTCCAGCTGAAAACCAGGAGGGCCTCCCCCAAACTGGCCACCGGCAGATGGCCCAGGATCAGGGTATGCCGGATGATTTCCAGGGTCTGGGCGGCCCACCCCGCGCCCAGGCACCACACCCCCAGGCGGCAGAAAACCTCCCGCTGGGCAAAGACGTAGGCCAGACACATGGCGGTGGCGCCGAAATAGGCCAACAGCGTGATAATGAGCAGACCATTGGCCATGCGCAGTCCTTGGAGGGGCGGGCGGGGAAGGCCGGGCTGCCCCACTCTCCCCTCAACCTCGTTGCCTGCCTCCGACCTCCGCCGATATGGCCCGGCCGGCCAGTTCCCGGCAGGTCTCCGGGGAGAGCAGCGGCGCCAGGACCTCCTGCAAAACCGCGGTGACGGCCTCGGGGTCCTGCCGGGCCAGGGCTTCCTTGAGGGGGCTGTCCACCAGCCGGAGGAACAGGGCGGTGTTTTCCGGGTGGCCCCGGCGCACTTCCAGCAGGCGCTCCCGGACGGCCCGGAGCAGGTCGAGATAGGGGCCGTATTCCGGGCCGAAGGTGCGCTCCAGGGTTTCCCGGAGGCGCCGGGCCAGCGCCGGGCTGGCCCCGCCGGTGCTGATGGCGATGGTCAGCTCCCCCCGCCTCACCTGGGCCGGCACAATGAAGGTGCACAGCTCCGGGGCGTCCACGATGTTCACCCAGATGTTGGCCTCCCGGGCCGCCCGGCTGACCGCCTGGTTGACCTCCGGGTCGTCCGTGGCCCCCACCACCAGGGCCATGCCCGCCACCTGCGCCGGAGTGAAGTCCCCCCGCAGGGCGGTAATTTCCCCCCGGGCCGCCATCTCCTCCAGCCCCGGGGTGAACTCCCGGCTCACCACCGTCACCCGGGCCCCGGCCGCCACCAGGTCCCGGACTTTGCGCTCCCCCACGGCGCCGCCCCCCACCACGAGGACGGGTCGGTCGGTGAGGAGGGCAAACAGGGGATAGGTCTGCACGAGGGCCGTTTTCCCGGGAGAAGTTCAGGTCGCCTGGGGCCGGCAGGAGGGGCCGGAACCGGCGGTTCCGCCCCTCCCAGCCACCTGTGAATAAGTTAATTTAACCATACCCACCAGGGGATGCAAGCAACTTGCCGTCACCTGCCGCCTCCGAAACGCCCCGGCCATTGACACCGGGCGCAAATCTGATTAAATGAGGGGGAATTTTTGAGAAGCTGGGCGGACGCGCGTGCCATGCCAGTGCTTGTCTCTCTGGCCCTGATCCTGATCTGCGGCATGGCTGCCGGGCCCGCCGGGGGAGGAAGCCCAGCCATGGCGCTTTCCGCAGGCGAGCAGCGCCTGCTCTTTCAGATTGCCCGGGACAGCATTGCCGCCTGCCTCGCGGGCAAGGCCCTGGAGCTGCCCCCCGACCTGCCCCCGGCCTTACGGGAACCCCGGGGGGTCTTTGTCACCCTGCACCGCCGCGGGCGCCTCCGGGGCTGCATCGGCTATCTGGAGGCCGTCAAGCCCCTGGCCCGGGCCGTGCAGGAAATGGCGGTGGCGGCCGCGTTCCAGGACCCCCGCTTCCCGCCGGTGACCGCTGCAGAGCTGGCCGAACTGGAGGTGGAAATCTCCCTCCTCACCACCATGCGGCCAGTGACCCACGTGGAAGAGATCGAGGTGGGCAAACACGGCCTTTACCTTGAACGGGGGGCGGCCCGGGGCCTGCTCTTGCCCCAGGTGGCCACGGAATGCAATTGGGACCGCACCACCTTCCTGGAGCAGACCTGCTGCAAGGCCGGCCTCCCCCCGAACGCCTGGAAGGAGCCGGGCACCAAAATCTCGGTGTTCTCCGCCGAGATTCTCAAAGAACCGCCCGCCGCCAAGCCAGCACAGGAGTCTCAGAGCCCATGACCACCGAACTGCCCGCACCCCCGCCCCCGGAACCACCTCCGGCCACCTGGCTCACCCGCCTGCTGAAGCAGCGTTTCCTGGTCATCGCCCTCGTGGTGGTGGCCTTCCTGACGCTTCTTTTCCTGCACGGCCGCTGGCGGGGGGCAGGGCCGCCGGCACCCCAGACCCCGGAGACGGCCTTGGCGCCAGCCCCGGAAGGGGACGCGGCCCGGCCCTCCCCGCCCGCCCCCGCTCCGGAAGAGGCGAAGCCTGGAGAACTCCAGCGGGAGGCCTCCCCCGCTGCCCCTGCCCCACCGCCCCCCCTGCTCCCCCTACACGGTCAAGCCATCGTCCTGCCGATCGCCCCCGAGCCTGCGCACCACCTCGTCGGCGATCGCCAGACACGCCGTCAGCCCCGGCGACTCGATGCCGAACAGGTTCACCAGCCCCGGCACGCCGTGATCGGCCGGGCCCGCGATCACGAAGTCGCGCG
>FWPV01002913.1_pt1 | contig 22417 bp, 15 predicted proteins | sample 2228371 | NCBI WGS metagenome assembly FWPV01 (sample SAMEA103939776, study PRJEB20133) | metagenome | reverse complement strand
CACCACTCCTCCCAGGGGAGGGAAGATCCTGGAGCCGTCGGGTTGTCGGCCGCCGGCGTCGCGTTTCCTCATGTTCACCGTGAGCACCACCTCCCCATCCTCGCTCTTGGCCGAGAGCCTCACCTCCGCACCGGGCCCGGATTTCTTCCTTATGTAACCGAAGAGGGAGTCGAAGACCCTTTTCATGCGCTGGGCGTCCACCATGAGCGGGGAGAGGTCGGAGGGGACGTTCACCTCCACCCTCACGGGCTCCGGGGAGGATTCCAGCAGCGGCATGCTCGCCTCCAGGAGACGCTGCAGGCCGACCACCTCCTTCTGGAGCTGCAGCTTGCCCGATTCCAGGCGCGATATGTCGAGTAGGTCTTCCACCAGCCGGGAGAGGTTCTGGGCTTCCCTGGCGATGATCTCCACGTATTCGCGCTCCTTTTCTGGCTCCAGTTCCCGCGAGACCAGCATCTCGCTGAACCCGAGGATGGAGGTAAGGGGAGTGCGCATCTCGAAGCTAACCGCGGACACGAAGGAGGAGGCCGCCCTGTCCATCTGCGATAGGGAGCGCAGCTCCTCCATAGCCCGCTCTCTCTCCATGGCCTGCCTTCTGCTCTCCGCCCCCGCGCGGTTCACCAGGAAGGAAACCAGGAGGAGGAAGAACAGCTGCGCGGCGATGAGCTGCGCGTCGGATGACTGGGGACGGGAGAGGAGGAGTGTGGTGACCAGGTAGGCGGCGGCCGAGAGGCCGGTGAGGAGGGCGGCGGCATCGGGGGAGGGAAAAAGACCGGAGCCGAAAGCCGTCACCAGCAGGAGAAGGGGAAAGAGGGGACTCCTGACCCCCCCGCTGTAATGGATCGCCGTACAGGCGAGCAGGGACAGCGCCAGGATGGAGCACCACACCAGCAGTCCGAACCCGCGCCCCCGGGGGGTTTCGCGGTAGGGGAGGAGGGCGGCGCAGAGGCTGAGGACGAGCATGGCGAAAAGGGAGAGAAGCGCCATGTCATAGCGGATTGCCGCTGTATGGGGGAGGAGGAGCAGCGCGGCGACGGGCACCATGGAGGCCCACCACAGGCCGCCGAGCATGCGGAGAAGGTTATGGCGGTACAGACTCAACCACCTCCTGGCCCGTTTTCTCCGCCGCGGAGGGAGGCGCAGGGGGGCGCCGGAGATGGCGTTGCCCGCGCCGCGGACAGCGCCGTGATCCCGACCAGGGGCCGGCGCGGCGAAGTTCCCGCGGCACCGTATGCCTGCGTTGAAGCGTACACCTACAACCCCCTTATGGGAACGTACACGGTGAAGGTGCTGCCCTTCCCCGGCTCGCTCCTCACGCTGATCTTTCCCCCGTGCAGTTCCACCAGGTGCTTGACGATGGCCAGACCCAGGCCCGTCCCCGTGATCCCCCACAGCCCCTGGTTCTCGGCGCGCCGGAAGCGCTCGAAGATGTGCGGCAGGTCCTCGGGGGGGATGCCGATGCCGTGGTCGGTCACGGACACGGTGACGTATTTGCCCTCCACGCCGGTATCCACCTCGATGAGGCCGCCCTGGGGCGAGTACTTGACGGCGTTGGAGAGGAGGTTCTTTATCACCTGGTGCATGCGGTCCTGGTCGCAGTAGACCGGGGGAAGCGGTTGGGAACCGAGATATCTCAGCTCGTGGATATCCGTCTGGGACTGGAAGAGGTCGATGTCCTCGCGCAGCAGCTCGGCGAGGTCGGTCATCTCGCGGTTGAGTTCGATCCCCGCCTCGATCCTGGAGAGGTTGAGCAGGTTGTTGATGAGGCGGGACAGGCGTTCGGATTCGTTCAGGATGATGCGGTAGAACTCCTGTTTTTTCTCCGGCTCCAGGTCCTTGCTCTCCAGGATCTCGCTGAACCCCCGTATGGAGGTCAGGGGGGTGCGCAGCTCGTGGGAGACCATGGAGACGAATTCGGACTTGGCCTTCTCCAGGCGCCGGATGAACTCGCCCAGGCTCTCCACCTCGTCCCGCGACTGCTCCTGCCGCCGCAGCTCCAGGGAGAGGCGGTTCGACATCAGGCAGGCCAGGGCGAGGAAGGAGAGGTTCAGCGCCAGTGGTTGCAGGACGGCGGTATCGGCCCCGGAGCGGGCCAGGACCACCGCGGCGTACATCACCGCCAGGGCGGCCGTGCTCGCTCCCGCCGCCGGCAGCTCGAAGGCCAGGCCCGCGGCGATGGGGCCGATGAGCGCGGCGGGGAACAGGGGGCTCTCCGCCCCGCCGCTGAAATACACGGCCGTGCAGATGATGAAGTGGTAGAAGAGCAGGCCCACGAAGAGATCGGGCAGGCGCGGGAAGAGCTTGCCCTGCCTGCTGGGGTAGAGCAGCACCAGGTTCTGCGCGGTCACCAGCACGGCCACGGCGGCCAGGCAGAGGTAGAGCACGGAGTGGTCCATCTCCCCCCGGTGGGGGAGATGGATGATCACCGCCAGGACGGGCACGGCAACGGCCGCCGCCACCGTCAGGAGCCAGGCAAGCCTGCGTTCCAGTTGCATCGCTCCGCTCTCCACCCCGGCGCGGCCGCCGCGGGGCGGCGTGCCGCGATGACATCTCGCCTATATTATCCTCGTCACTATCCCTAATCGACCAGCGCCGCCCCTTCGTTTACGGGGGGACCGCCTCACCGTGGGGCGCGAATGAAGGGATAGCCACGCGGGCTCCGGGTTCCGGACGTGCCGCCCCGGGCGCGGATGCCGGGGGCCGGCGCTCGACTCCAGGTATCCGGGGCCTGGCCGGGCGGGGGATAGAAAAGAGGCCGGGCGCCCGCCCGGCCTCCGTACCGCAACTGTCCCGGGCGCTTACTTGGGCAGCAGTTCCGCCAGGGGTATGCTGCCCAGGGGAGTATAGGTGAAGTATGAGCTGCCGTAGCGGTACCAGTAATGGTCCTCCAGGGCCTCGTCCACGTACAGCTTGCTGTTGGCGTTCCAGTCCCATACCTCCAGGATCCCCCTCACCTCTATGTAGGAGTTGTAGGGGTCAATGGCCGCTCCGTTGGTGTCGAAGGTGAAGATGACCCTGGCATCGTCTCCCACGTGGTCGGGATAGCGCGCGCCCACGTCGTTGCCGTAGTGGTTGCCGCGCCGCCACAGGTAGGACTGGCTGGCGTTGGACTTCCCGAAGAGGATGAAGGACCGCCCGCCGCTGTGCAGGATGAGCTGCAGGGGCATGTAATCGAGGGAACGTTCGTTGCGGTGCCACTGCACGGTGACGCGCAGGTGCACGTAGTTGGCGTGGCTCCAGTTGGCGTTGTAGAGGTCGGGCGTGAACCAGTTCATGATCACGCTCTGCGGGTCGAGATCAGCTGAAGGCGCCACGCCGGTGAATATGTAGCGGTAGTCACCCCAGTCTCGGTAGGGCATGGTCGGTTCCTCGAAGGCGACCTCCTCCGCGGGCTTTTCCGCCACGGCCTGCGCTTCCGTGGTGGTACCTCCCTCTTCCTGCGCCCAGGCCCAACCGACCAGCAGGCCGGAGAGGAGAAGACAGAGGAGGCCGATAAGCGCTGTCCTCTTCATCGCCAGTCCCCCTTGTTTACTTTCGCCACTCTTACCTTAAAAAGGAAACACTACTCATCAATTCTAACATATCGGCACTTCGGGGTAACCCCTTGAACCGCTTTCCGGTGTCAGAGGACTGACGAGCCTCTAACCACGGATGCTTCTCCTTACGAGAATCCCCAGCTTGAACCGCTTACCGGCGTCAGAGGACCGGCGAGTCGGCGGTCCATCAGCCCACGCGGCGTCTGCCCCGATGCCGCGAGGCGTCGCTCCCGCGGGCGTTGCGCGCGGGTATCCCGTTTCTCCGCCTCCAAGAAACGGGATGGTCCGAGTCGCTCCGGCCGCCATGGCCCGGCGTGCGTCACCGCGCCAGGGGCTCGCCCTCCAGCTCCTCCTCCACCGCATCCACCACGCTGGTGTAGGCGACGATGCTGCGGTGGATGAGGTCCATGGCCCCGGAGACCTTCCTGGAGATGGCGGGGTCTTCCGCCACCTCCTTGATCTGGCGCATGATGTCGAGCACCTGTTTCATGGAGCGCACGAAATCCCCCGCGGAGTACTGGGGATAGGTGGAGGATATATATTCCAGGCTCTCGCCGCAAGCCCAGTCGTGCACCACGCGCATGAACCCGGGATCGGCGGCGCGCAGCAGGTCCAGGCCTTCCCGCGTCTCGAGCGTCTTTATCCTCCCCTCCAGGGAGCGCGCGTGGGCCAGGGCCTCCTCCAGAGCTGGGGTGGGGACGGGGGAAGGGAGCGGCACCTCGCGCCCGCGCCCGCGCATGCCGGGCCGGCGCGGTCCGGGCCCCTCGCGCGACTCGAAGACGAAGATGGAGGCGAAGGCGGCCGTCTCCGCCGCGTCCAGGCCGTGGAAGATCCCTTCCTCCAGGCATTCTACCAGCAGCAGGTCGCATTCGTTGTAGATGCGGCTGAGGGTGAGGCCTTTCCTGGTGGGGGTCCCTCCCTCCAGGTAGCCGAGGCGCTCCAGCACCCGCGTGATGACCGCCAGCTTTCGCGAGGACACGTCGCTGCGCGCCTCCATCTGGCGGTCGATGCGGGCGATCTCCTCCCGCAGGTTCACTATCTGGCGGCAGGTGTCCACGCACGCCTCGCGGCGCTCGCAGGAATGGCACTCCATGGCCTCCAGCCCCGATGCGGCCGCCGCCAGCTCCTCCCGCTGGGGGATGAAGGAATCCTCCTCCCATGCCTGGGGGGGAGGGAGCTTGAAGTTGGAGAGCGCCTGGCGGAGCTTCTTCTCCTTCGCCTTGCTGTCGGCGGGCAGGAAGGGGCTTCCCAGGTGGCCGATCACCTGCGGCGGCAGGGGGAACTGGCCGTGGGAGACCTTGAGGAAGTGGCCTCGGTCGTCCATGGTGGTGAGGCGGGGGTTGCCGTACTTGTCCTCCGCTATCCCCAGCACCACCGCAGGCCTGCGGCCGCCCTTGCGGTGGAGAACGATGACGTCGCCGACCAGCAGCTCCTCCAGCTCACGATTTACCAGTTCTTTCCTGCGGCGACGGCGCTCCTCGGCGATCTCCTTTTCCATGCGCGAGACCCGCGCGCGCAGGTCAAAATAGGAGAGGGCGTCGCCGCGCTCGCAGGCGATCTTCTCCTCGTGCGCGCGCACGCGCCGCGCCATCCTGGTCTTGGTGCGCTCGAGGCGCACCACGTCGCGGTCGGCATGGAACTGGGCGAAACTGGAATTGAGCAGGTGTACCGCCCTCTCCATGTCGTAATAGCGCAGGAGGTTGACGGCCATGTTGTAGGAGAGGCTGAAGCTGGAGCGGATGGGAAGGCTCTCCGCCTCCGCCAGCTTCTGCACCTGCGAGAAGGGGACCATGGGGTTGTAGAGGGTGACGGCGTTCCCCACCTTGTCTATGCCCCGGCGCCCCGCGCGGCCGGTGAACTGGGTGTATTCCGTGGGGGTGAGCAGGTCGTGGCTCTCGCCGCTGAACTTGTAGAGGGATTCGATCACCACCGTCTTGGCGGGCATGTTGATGCCCAGGGATAGGGTCTCGGTGGCGAAGACCACCTTCACCAGCCCCTGCGCGAAAAGGTCCTCCACCACCTCCTTGAAGATGGGCAGGTGGCCGGCATGGTGGGAGGCGAGGCCGCGCTTCAGCGCCTCCAGCCACAGCTCGAAGCCGAAGACCTTGAGGTCTTCCTCGGGAAGCCAGGAGACGCGCGCCAGAGCCAGCTCCTCGATCCTTTCCTTCTCCCCGGCGTCGGTGAGGTCTATGCCCGCTTCCATGCAGTGCGCCACCCCGGCGTCGCACCCCGCCCGGCTGAAGATGAAGTAGATGGCCGGCAGCATGCCCGACCTGTGCAGCCTCCGCACCACGTCCGCACGGCGGGGCACCAGGTGCCTGGAACGGGGACGCCCCGCCCCCCTCCTCCCCTTGAACGACTTCTCGTATTCCTCCACCACCCGCGGCGAGCGTGAGGAGAGAAGGTTCACCATGATGCCCCCGATCATGTAGTAATGGCGGAGGGGGACCGGGCGGTGGTCGTGATAGATGGTCTCCACGTCGCCCCGCAGGTCGTTGAGCCACGCTCCGAACTCGCGGTAGTTGGAGACGGTGGCGGACAGCCCCACGATCTTCACCTCCACCGGCAGGTGGATGATGATCTCCTCCCATACCGGGCCGCGGAAGGGGTCCATGAGGTAATGGCACTCGTCGAGCACCACGTAGCGCAGGCCGTATAAGGTGGGTGAGCGCTCGTAGATCATGTTGCGGAGGACCTCGGTGGTCATGATCACCACCGGCGCCTCGCCGTTGATGCTGTTGTCGCCGGTGAGCAGCCCCACATTATCGCTACCGTATACGGCACAGAAATCGCGGTATTTCTGGTTGCTCAGGGCCTTCAAGGGGGTGGTGTAGAAGGTCTTGAGGCCGGTCCTCTCCGCCGCCCACACCGCATATTCGGCGATCACCGTCTTTCCCGAACCGGTCGGCGCCACCACCAGCACGGAGCGGTCCCGCGAGAGGGCCTCTATGGCTTGGCGCTGAAAAACGTCCAGTGGGAAGGGATATTGCGACTCGAAATCCGTGATCCCGCTTTTTTCTCTCTCTTCGTTCACGCTACCATTGTAGCAGTGAAGGAGCTTCCGTGTCTCCCGGCCCGTGCGTGCTCCGCCCGGTCAGGGATAACGGGACGGACCCATGGGGTCGGCAGGAGACAGCGGCTCGGCCTGCTCCGCGCTGGCGGGGATGGCGGCGAGGGAAGGAGGGGAAATAGAAGCTTTGCGGATCGCGGAGCTCGAGCTCGGCCGGATGGTGGAGGCGCTGGAGTTCCTGGAGCGCGACGCCTTCGGGAACCTGCGCATGGTCTGGGCTCTGCGGCGCTGGGGTCTTTTCGACATGGGCCTGGCGGAGCAGGGGAGATACCTGGCGGCGCGTGACGGGGATGTGCTCGCGGGGATCCTGTTCCACAACAACCTGGGAGTGTGGAGGGTGGCGGCTCCGCGAGCGGTGGCGCGCGGGCTGGCGGAGAGGGCGCTGGAGCTGTGGGGACCCCCTTCCCTGCTGGCGGGTCCCGAGGAGGAGGTCGACGGACTGCTCGACGCGCTGCCGGAGCTGAGGCACAGGGTCGAGCACCGCGAGGAGGAGGTCACCATGGCTCTCTATCCGCCCGCCGCGTTGCCCGACCACGCGCCGGCGGTGCCGGCACGCGAGGAGGACCTGGATGACCTGGTGCGACTGGAGTCCATGCTCCACCGGGAGCTGCTCGGCAGCGACGCGGAGGAGTGGGTGCTGCGCTCGCAGATGCTGCGCGCGGTGGACGAGGGGGCGGCGGCGGTGGTGCGCAGCGAGGGGATGGCGGTGGCCAAGGCGGAGATGGAGGCCATGACCCCCGGAGCGGACGAGCTGGGCGGCGTCTACGTCGTGCCGGGGTACCGCCGCAGGGGCTTCGCGCTCTCGGCCTGTGCCCTGGTGTGTTCTTCCTCGCTGGGGAAGGGCAGGGCCGTGCGCCTGGAGACGCAGCGCGACAACGAAGCGGCCATCGCCCTCTACCGCAAGCTGGGGTTCACGGTGCGCGGCCCGCACCTGGCGGTGCGCTTCGCCCAGGCCGAGGGGTAGGGCTCCCGGGGTTTGATCCGCATCGGAGCCGGCGCATGGCTGACGGGTCGACGCGGGCCATGCCGTTGACCCGGAGTTCCCGTCCATGCCGCAAGGCGGTCGGCGGGGAACGTGGGAATGCGGGATACCGCGATAACCCGCCCCTTGGATCCACGGTCCGGGGGCGGGCGCGGGCCTCCGGGTGTCAGTGTCCGCAAACATGGTGTACACCCCCCTGTACTTGCTTTGTTAGCAATGAGCAGACTGAGGAGGCGTCCGAGATAAAAGGTTCGAATGGAACCGCTACAAGTATCTGCCACACCGGGCTTCGGGATCAATGAGCCGACCCTTTTGATTTATAATCGAGGGGCGAACGCGGAGATCAGGGATCAATGACCCGACCCCGTGGGGAGGAGACCTTGAAAGACGGATACTGGAACGCCGAGATGGAGCTCCTTTCCAGGGAGGAGATAGAAGCCCTGCAGCTGCGCCGCCTGCGGGATACCCTGGAACGCTGCGCGAAAAGCCCTTTCTACCGGCAGTGGTTCGCCGACGCCGGCTTCCACCCCGGACGCGTGCGCTCCCTGCGCGACCTGCGCGCGCTCCCGTGCATGGACAAGGACACCCTGCGGGGAGGCGACCCCACGCGCTTCCTCACCGTGCCCCTGGACGACGTGGTGCGCGTGCATTCCTCCTCAGGGACCACAGGCCAGGCCACGGTGGTCTTCCACACCGCGGCGGACATCGACGCCTGGACGGACCTGGTGGCGCGCTGCATGTACATGACCGGGGTGCGCCGCTCCGACGTCTTCCAGAACATGATGGGCTACGGGCTGTTCACCGGGGGCCTGGGCTTCCATTACGCCGCGGAGAGGATCGGGGCCATGGTCATACCCGCGGGCGCCGGGAACAGTAAGCGCCAGATCCAGCTCATGCGCGATTTCCATACCACCGTGGTCCACGTCATCCCCAGCTACGCCCTCTACCTGCTCGAGGTCTTCGCGGAGCTGGGCCTCGACCCCCGCGCCGATACCGACCTGCGCATCGCCTTCATCGGGGCCGAGCCCCACACCGAGGGGTTGAGGAAACGCGTGGAGGAAGGCTACGGAGTGCGGGCCTATAACTCCTACGGGCTCTCGGAGATGTGCGGCCCCGGGGTGGCTTTCGAGTGCCCGGCCCAGCAGGGCATGCACGTATGGGAGGACAGCTTCTACCTCGAGGTCCTTGACCCCGAGACCCTGGAGCCGGTGCAGGAAGGCGAGGAGGGGGAGCTGGTCTTCACCTCCCTCAACCGGGAGGCCATGCCCCTGCTGCGCTACCGCACCCGGGACCTCGCCTCTGTCTACCTGGGGGAGTGCGCCTGCGGCAGGGCTCACCGCCGCATCTCGCGCATCAAGGGGCGCAGCGACGACATGTTCATCGTCAAGGGGGTGAACATCTTCCCCATGCAGGTGGAGAAGGTCCTGTTGGGGGTGCTGGGGGTGGGTTCCAATTACCAGATCGTGCTGGACACCGTGAGGTCCATGGACGAGATGCGGGTGCTGGTGGAGGTGTCGGGGGATCTCTGGCACGGCGAGGTCAAGGAACTCCACGAACTGCGACGCAGGATCACGGAGGAGCTGCGGCAGGAGATCCTGGTCACGCCGCGGGTGGAGCTGGTGGAGCCCGGTTCCCTCCCGGCGGGCGAGGGGAAGGCGGTGCGGGTGGTGGACAGGCGGGAACACGCGAAGGGGGCCGGGGATGGCTAAGCAGATCAACGTCTTCGCCCAGAACCAGCCGGGCAGGCTGGAGAGGCTCACCGAGGTGCTGCTGGAGGAGGGCATCAACATCCGCGCCATTACCATCTCCGGCGCCGAGGAATACGGGGTTGTCAAACTGCTGGTGGACGACCCCCGCAAGGCCTTCGAGGCCCTGCGGCGGGAGGGCTTCTCCGCCTACCTCAAGGAGGTCATCGCGGTGATCATGGACGACCGCCCCGGGGGGCTGCACCGCGTATGCCGCGTGCTGGGGGAGAGCGGCGTTAACATCGAGGACGCCTACGGGTTCGTCTTCCAGGACCGCAGGACCGCCATCCTGGTGGTGGAGGTGGACAGGCTGCCGGAGGCCGAGGACATCCTGCGCGGCAGAGGCCTGGAGCTGCTGAGCGACGAGGAGCTCTATTCCCTTTAGAGACGTGAGATGCTTCCGCGCCGGCGGGAGGGGTTGGAGGGAGGAGAGGTGGAGAAGACCGTCTTCACCCTGGGCACCAGCACCCGCGGCCTCGACGAGTTCATCGGCCTTTTGCGCGCGCGGGGCATAAGCAGGGTTTGCGACGTGCGCTCCTTCCCCGTCAGTCGGCGCTACCCCCATTTCTCGCGCCAAACCCTTGCCTCGGCTCTGGAGGAGGCGGGCATCGCCTATTCCTGGTTCGGGGACCGGCTGGGAGGATACCGGCAAGGTGGTTATGAGGCGCACATGCGCACCTCCGAGTTCCTCTCCGGGCTGGGGGAGCTGGAGGAGCTCGCGCAGAGGGAGACCTGCGCCCTGGTATGCGCCGAGCTGCTGCCCTGGAGGTGCCACCGCCGCCATATCGCCGCCGCGCTACGGGAGCGCGGCTGGAGGGTGGTGCACGTGATCGACGCCCGCCGCGACTGGGTCCCCTCCTGAGCACGCGCCCCCGCCCCGCCTCGCCGGACCGCCGGGACGCAGCGGCTGTAGTACGCGGGACGGGGCACATTCACCCCCGCGGGGGATGTCATGGCGCGCGACCGTGCCGATACCCGAAACGTATGACGGGCACGAGAGGGGGTGTGAGATGATGAAAGAAAAGAAAGCCCTGAAGCCCTCGGAGACTTGTGTGGAGCCGGTCGCCTTCGAAGGCGAGGAGAGCGTGCAGCGGGCGGAGAGAGGGAGAAAAGAGGTCCTCTACCTCGCCATGACCCTGATCCTGGTGCTGGGCATAGGGATTATCGTCTACGCCTTCAACTTCGAGCTCCTCAACGGCCTCTTCAAGTCGGATTACTTCAACAACATGGTGCGCATAAGCCTTGCGCTGCTCATCCTGGCCTTCATCGGCTATCTCGCCGTGCGGGAGAAGTCCTACAGCCGCCAGTCCCAGGAGATATTCCGGCGGCTGAACGCCACCACCAGGGACCTGCAGGAGCGCCTCGCCGACCTCACCAACCTGCTGGAGGTCTCCAAGCTCGTGGCCATCGTGGACGACCTGCACGCCCGCCTGGAGAGCAAGATGCCCCACATGAAGGGGCACTGGAAAAGGGTCTCTTTCTATGCCGTGGAGATCGCCCGCAGGATGGAACTGGACGACGACTACGTCCGTCTCATCGAAAGGGCCGCGAACCTCATGGACATCGGGATGCTGCAGGTGGCGGGGAGCCTTTCGGAACAGGCCTTCAAGGCCGTGGAGCTCTCGGCAGCGGACCGGGAGATGATCAAGAGGCATCCCGTGGTGGGCGCGGACATGCTGGCCGCCATACGTCCCAACTGGGAGCTCATCCCGCTGGTGCGCGGGCACCACGAATGGTGGAACGGCATGGGCTACCCCGACGGCCTGAAGGGGGAGTCCATCCCTCTGGGAGCGCGCATCCTGAGCGTGGCCGACTCCTTCGTGGCCATGACCTCCTGGAGGTCCTACCGCCAGCTCCTGGAGGCCAGGGAGGCCGCGGAGGAGATACAGGCCTACAGCGGCGTGCAGTACGACCCGAGGGTCGTGAAGGCCTTCATGCAGGTCATGGGGCCCCGCATCTACGGCATCAGCGGAGATGCCGACCGGGATGCCGGGCTCATGCTCCTGCGGGAGATAAACGGCGTGGAGGCCGAGGGCCTGGAACGGAGGGACCCGCAGTTGTTATAGCCGGCCGAGACGGCGGGCGGGCCTCCGGGCCCGCCCTTTTTACTTGCCTGTGCCTTATGCTATTTTTAGGGCGAGCCGGGCGGAACGGGAGCGGAGAAAGCGAGGGGATATGCGCAAGAGAGGGAAGGGGGCATGCCTCCTGGTGGCCTGCCTGGCGGTGGCCACCGCGCTTCTGGTGGCGGCCTGTGGAGAGAAGAGCGGGGAAGGTCTCCTGAAGCGTGAGCTGCCCGAGAACGCCACCCCCGAGAAGATCATGCTGGAAGGGCTCAACGCCACCGACGAGGCGAAGACCCTCCATTACCTCTTCGACTACTCCTTCGTGATACCGCCCACCGGCAAACAGGCCTACACCAGTGAGGTCGCCCTCAACGGCGAGGGAGATTACCACGCGGCCAGCGGCAACGCGAAGGCCCGCGTGAGGTGGCCGTCCTTCGACCTGGAGTTCGATTACGTGCTCTACGAGGGGGTGCAGTATTACCGCACGGAGGAGAGCGATACCTGGTACGAGCTTCCAGCCGGTTCCTCCCTGAGCATACCCAGCATCTCCGAGATCACCCGCAACACCGCGGAATACATGGACAACTTCCAGAAGATCACCCGCCTCCAGGACGAGGCGGTGGACGGGCGCGACTGCTACCACATAGCCATGGTGCCCAACTTCGACGCCATCATGGAGAACCAGCAGTTCCTGGACATGATCAGGGGGGACAGGGAACAGCTGGACGAGGAGACCCTGCAGAAGATCGAGGAGATCAAGCAGGAGCTGAAGGACGCCAGCGTCAACTACGAGTACTGGTTCGACAAGGAGACCCTGGTGCTGCGCCGCACCCTCTACAACATAGAGATGGTGGAGAAGGGGGAGGGGGAGGACTCCTCCTACACGGTGAAGATGATCATGGAGATCACCTTCCCCCTCTACAACCAGGAAGTGGAGATAACCAGGCCCGAGCCGGCCATGCTCTACAAGGGCTGAAGGAGGACGCGGGGATGAAGAGAAGAGCCCTCGCCGCCGTACCGCTCGCCCTCGGTCTGGCCGCCCTGCTTCTGGTCCCGGCGTGGCTGTGCGGGTGCGGGAAGAAGGAGCAGCCGCCGCGGGAGAGGCTGGAAGCGGCCGCGGAGGCGGCCAGGGAGGCGGGAAGCGCGCACGCGCAGCTCTTCGTGTCCGTATCCCCCCGGGAGGGCGAGAGGGGCACGAGCATGAACGTGCAGGGCGACGTGTGGGCGGACATGCAGGCGGGGAACATGGAGGCGAGGCTCACCGTCCTCGGCATGGAGGTCGCGGCGCGCTATGTGGAGGGCAGGGCATATGTGCGCTTCGGAGGCCAATGGTATGTTCTGGAAGGCGAGATAGCGCAGGGGGTCGACGAGGAGGCGGTGACCGCGCTGGCCGGCCTCCTTGGCGCCGCGCCCGAGATCGTCTCCGCGGCGGAAGAGGTGGAGAAGGTGGGCGAGAGGAAGGTGGGGGATGACCTCTGCGAGGTTTTCTCGGTCAAGCCGGACCTGCCGGCCATCGCCGCCCTTCCCGCCGTGCGCGAGGTGGGGGCCGCGTTGGGCATGAGCGAGGAAGAGGTGGTGGAATACCTCGAGGACGCGGGGGTGACCATGGAGGTGTGCGTCCGGAAGGACGCGGAGATCATCAGGCAGGTGGTGGCCACCGCGGACGTCGAGCTCCCCGACCTGGGCGAGGTGGCGGGAATCCCCCTCCTGCCCGAGAGCGCGCACCTGGAGATCACCGTCGATTTCCCCGCCTTCGGCGTGGAGGTGAACGTCCAGGTCCCTCCCGACGCCAGGTCCATACGCGATCTGCTGTGACCCGCAAGGGATCGAGACACGAGGCCTTCACGCTGTCAACCCGCGCCGGCTATCTGGTATCATAGCCCTATCCGTGCACCGGGAGGTCACCGCATGTATTTTCAGGACATGATCATGGCCCTGCAGGCCTACTGGACGCGGCGCGGCTGCGTCCTGGTCCAGCCCTACGACGTGGAGGTGGGGGCGGGCACCTTCAACCCCGCCACCTTCCTGCGCGCCCTGGGGCCGGAGCCATGGCGGGTGGCGTACGTGGAGCCATCGCGCCGCCCCACGGACGGACGCTACGCGGAGAACCCCAACCGCCTGCACCAGCACACCCAGTTCCAGGTCATCCTCAAGCCGTCTCCCGATGACGTGCAGGACGTGTACCTGGACTCCCTGCGCGCCCTGGGGATAGACCCCTCCCTGCACGACGTGCGTTTTGTCGAGGACGACTGGGAATCCCCCACTCTGGGGGCATGGGGGCTGGGGTGGGAGGTCTGGCTGGATGGCATGGAGATCACCCAGTTCACCTATTTCCAGCAGGTGGGCTCCCTGGACTGCCGTCCCGTTTCGGTGGAGCTGACCTACGGCATGGAGCGCCTGGCCATGTACGTGCAGGAGGTGGACAACGTCTTCGACCTTCGCTGGAACGAGAAGATCACCTACGGAGACCTGCAGCGCACCGCGGAGGTGGAATGGAGCACCTACTGCTTCGAGGAGGCGGACACCGGGCTGACCTTCGAGCTCTTCGACCGCAACGAGGCGGAGGCCAAGAGGCTGATGGCGAAAGGGCTGGTCCTCCCCGCCTATGACTGCGTGCTAAAGTGTTCGCACCTCTTCAACATCCTCGACGCTCGTGGGGTGATCAGCGTCACCGAGCGCACCTCCTACATCGCCAGGGTGCGGGACCTCGCCCGGGGCGCGGCGTCAGCCTACCTGGCGCAGAGGGAAGAGCTGGGTTTTCCGCTGCTGGAGGGGGGTTCCTGAATGGCCGGGGACCTGCTGCTGGAGATCGGTACAGAGGAACTCCCCTGGGGAGCGGTGCAGGACGGGAGGAGGCAGCTGGAGGCCAACGCCGCCGCGGCCCTGGAACGCGAGCGCCTGGCTTACGAGGAGCTGGTGGTCTACTCAACCCCGAGGAGGCTGGCCCTGCTGGTGAGGGGCCTCGGGGAAAGGCAGGAGGATGCGGTCTCCGAGGTCCGGGGCCCCTCGCGGGAGGCGGCCTTCGACCCGGATGGGAAGCCCACGAAGGCCGCGGAGGGCTTCGCGCGTTCGCGAGGCCTGCGGGTGGAGGATCTGGAGATACGACCCACGGAGAAGGGGGAGTTCGTCTTCGCCGTCGTGAAGGAGGAGGGGAAGCCCGCCCTGGAGGTGCTGCCCGGGATCCTCGACGGCCTGATAAGGTCCCTCGCTTTCCGCAAGTCCATGCGCTGGGGGGACGGGGAGTTCAGGTTCGCCCGCCCGGTGCGCTGGCTCCTCGCCCTCTACGGCACCGAGGTGGTCCCCCTCTCCTTCGAGGGCATGCGCGCGGGCCGCGTCACCAGGGGCCATCGCTTTCTGTCCCCGGGTGAGGTGGAGGTGGGGGATGCCGCGAGCTACCATGAGGCACTGCGCGGGGCGTGCGTGCTGGCGGACGAGGCAGAACGCAGGGCGGCGGTGATGAAGGGGATCGAGGAGGCCCTCGCGGGCACGGGCATGCGGGCTGTCCCTTCCCCGGATACCCTTGACGAGGTGATCGACCTGGTGGAGTACCCGCACGTGATCCTGGGGCGTTTCGAGGAGCGCTTCCTCGGCCTGCCCCGGGAGGTGCTGGAGACGGCCATGCAGGAGCACCAGCGCTATTTCCCGGTGGAGGACGGGAAGGGAAACATCGCCGCCGCTTTCCTGGTGGTGCACAACGGCGACCCCGCCAGGGAGGAGGTGATCCGGCGCGGCAACGAGCGGGTGCTCAGGGCGCGCCTTGAGGATGCTGCCTTTTTCTTCCAGGAGGACCTGAGGCGCGGCCTGGAGGAGCGCCTGGAAGACCTCAGGGCGGTGGTGTGGCAGGCCCGCCTGGGAAGCCTCTACGAGAAGAGCATGCGCCTGGCCGCCCTCTGCTCGGATGTCTGCGAGCGGGCGCACCTGGGAGCGGAGGTGGAGGAGAGGGCGAGGAGGGCCGCCGTGCTGTGCAAGGCCGACCTGGTGACCTCCATGGTCATCGAGTTCACCTCGCTGCAGGGGATCATGGGCAGGATATACGCGCTGCGCGCGGGCGAGGAGGAGGAGGTGGCCTGGGCCATCGAGGAGCACTACCTGCCTCGCTTCGCGGGCGACCTGCTGCCACGTACGCCTGCGGGCACGGTGCTCTCCCTGGCGGACAAGGCGGACAACCTGGCGGCCTGCTTCGGGAGCGGGCTCGCCCCCACCGGCTCCGAGGACCCCTACGCGCTGCGGCGCCAGGCCCAGGCGGTGATGAACATCCTCACCTCCGCCTCCCTTCACCTGGACTTCGCCGCGGTGGTGCGGCGCGCGGCGGAGGGCCTGGACCTCTCGGATCCCGAGGGCGTGGCCGGGGAGGTGGCCGAGTTCTGCCGCCAGCGCTGGAGGCAGATGCTCGTCAACGAGGGCTTCCATTACGACCTGGTGGCCGCGGTGATGCCCGCGGCTCCCCACGACCCCTGGGAGGCCAGGCGGCGCCTGGAGACCCTGCAGTCGGCGCGGGAGCGCGGCTCGCTGCAGCGCGCCTACACCGGGTTCGAGCGCTGCTACAACCTCTCGCGCAAGTGGAGCGGAAAGGCGCTGGATGAGTCCCTGCTGAGCGAGGAGGCGGAAAGGGGGCTCTACTCCCGGCTGGTGTGGGCCCAGGAACCGCTGCGTTCACACCTTGACGCTGGGGAGCACGGCGAGGCGCTGGGAGTGCTGCTGGAGCTGGCGCCGGCGGTGGACCGCTTCTTCGAGGACATCTTCGTCATGGGTGAGGACGAGGCTCTGCGCGAGAACCGCCTGGCCCTGCTTAACGGGGTGGCCTCCCTCTTCCTGGAGTTCGCCGACTTCTCCCAGGTGGTGACCGAGGGCGATTGAAGGCGTGTGTTTGGGCCGGAAATCCTATATAATTTGTCTGTTTTCGTTTTTCCCACACCTCCAAGGGAAACCGCGTCTATTCGCGGCGGGGGACGCGTCGCAGGTGCGGGGCGGCGGGAATAGGGGAATACCGGCGTCATCCCCACGGGAGAGGGGCGCCGTTGCGATGATGGAAAGCACCGGGCCGCACCGGGCCCCGGGCACGGGATCGGACTTGAGGAGGAAGGCGAGATGGCATCCACCAAGTACGTCTACGACTTCGACGAGGGCGACGCCGGCATGAAGAAGCTGCTCGGCGGGAAGGGGTCCAACCTGGCGGAGATGACCAGGCTGGGGCTCCCGGTGCCCCCCGGATTCACCATAACCACCGAGGCCTGCAACCATTACTACCGCGAGGGCGCGTACCCCGAGGGGCTGGCGGAGGAGATAGACGAGCACCTGGAGCGCCTGGAGAAGAGGATGGGGAAGAGACTGGGAGACAAGGACGACCCCCTGCTGGTCTCGGTGCGCTCGGGGGCCGCCATATCCATGCCGGGGATGATGGACACCGTGCTCAACCTGGGCTTGAACGACGAGTCCGTGAAGGGGCTCGCCGCCCAGACCGGCGACGAACGTTTCGCCTACGACGCCTACCGGCGTTTCATCCAGATGTTCTCGGACATCGTCATGGGCGTGAGCCGCGAGTTCTTCGAGGAGGAACTCAACCGCAAGAAGGAGGAGCGGGGGGTGACGCTCGACGTGGAGCTCACCGCCGATGACTGGAAGGACCTGGTAGAAAAATTCAAAGCCATCGTGCGCGAGAAGGCGGAGCGCGACTTCCCCTCCGACCCCCGTGAACAGCTGGACCTGGCCATCCAGGCGGTGTTCAAGAGCTGGGGAAACCCGCGCGCCGTGACCTACCGCAAGCAGTACGACATCCCCCACGACCTGGGCACGGCGGTGAACGTTCAGACCATGGTCTTCGGCAACAAGGGCGATGATTCCGCCACCGGGGTGTGCTTCACCCGCAATCCCTCCACGGGGGAGGCGAAGCGTTTCGGAGAATATCTGGTGAACGCCCAGGGCGAGGACGTGGTGGCGGGCATCCGCACCCCCAAGGGCCTCGACGAGCTGGCCACGGAGATGCCGGAGCTGTACGAGCAGCTCACCCAGGTCATGGACAAGCTGGAGAGGCATTACCGCGACATGCAGGACATCGAGTTCACCATCGAGCAGGGCAAGCTGTTCATGCTCCAGACCAGGACGGGCAAGCGCACCGCGGCCGCGGCCTTAAAGATCGCCGTGGACATGGTGGAATCCGGCCTCATCGACAGGAAAGAGGCGGTGAGCCGCATCCAGCCTGACCAGCTCGACCAGCTCCTGCATCCCCGCCTGGACCCCGACGCGAAGTACGAGGTCATCGCCAAGGGGCTTCCCGCCTCCCCCGGCGCCGCCGTGGGCGAGGTGGTCTTCGACGCCGATACCGCCGAGATGAGGGGCTCGCGCGGGGAGAAGGTCATCCTGGTGCGCTGGGAGACCACCCCGGACGACATCCACGGCATCATCGCCGCCCAGGGCGTGCTCACCAGCCACGGCGGCATGACCAGCCACGCGGCGGTGGTGGCGCGGGGAATGGGCAAGCCGTGCATCTGCGGCGCGGAGGCGATAAAGATCAACCAGGCGGAGAGGATCTTCGAGGTCAACGGCCTGGTGGTGAGGGAAGGGGAGACCATCACCATAGACGGCACCTCCGGCAAGGTAATCCTTGGAGAGGTGAGGCTCATCGAGCCCAAGGTGGACGAGAACCTGGAGAAGGTGCTCTCCTGGGCGGACGAGATCAGGCGCCTGGGGGTGCGCACCAACGCCGACACCCCCGATGACGCGCGGCGGGCCAGGGACTTCGGGGCCGAGGGCATCGGGCTCTGCCGCATCGAGCACATGCTCATCGGCGAGGACCGCCTGCCCATCGTCAGGCGCATGATCCTCGCCGAGGACGAGGAGGGGCGCGAGGAGGCGCTCATGGAGCTGGAGCCGCTGCTGCGCCGGGATTTCGAGGAGATCCTGGAGATCATGGACGGCCTCCCGGTGACCATCCGACTGCTGGACCCGCCCCTGCACGAGTTCCTGCCCAACCTGGTGGACCTGCGCGTGGAGCTGGAGAGGCTCAAGCACGTGCCGGGCGAGCGGGAGGAGTACGAGGAAAAGGAGAAGCTCCTGGCCAGGGTGCGCGCGGAGTCGGAGGCCAACCCCATGCTGGGGCTGAGGGGCTGCCGCGTGGGCTGCACCATGGGCGGGGTCACCGAGATGCAGGTGCGCGCGATCATCAAGGCCGCCTGCGACCTCAAGAAGAAGGGCAAGGACCCCCGGGTGGAGATCATGATCCCCCTGGTGGCCTTTCGCAGGGAGCTGGAGATCGAGCGGCAGAAGGCGGTGGCGGTGGCGGAGGGCGTCATAGAGGCCATGCAGACGAAGCTCGACTACCTGGTGGGGACGATGATCGAGCTGCCGCGGGCCGCCCTCACCGCCGATCAGATCGGGGAGGTAGCGGACTTCTTCTCCTTCGGCACCAACGACCTCACCCAGACCACCCTGGGGTTCAGCCGCGACGACGCGGAGGCCAAGTTCCTCCCCGTGTATATCGAGGAGGGCATACTCACCGACAACCCCTTCCAGACCCTGGACGTGGAGGGGGTGGGCAAGCTGGTGCGCATGGCCTGCGAGCTGGGACGCGGGGCGAATCCCGGCATAAAGCTGGGCATCTGCGGCGAGCACGGCGGCGACCCGCGCAGCATCAGGTTCTGCCACGAGGTGGGCCTGGATTACGTGAGTTGCTCGCCCTTCCGGGTGCCGGTGGCCAGGCTTGCGGCAGCCCACGCCGCCATGGGCGACGTGCAGGACGCCACCAGGTAGAGTGAGGCGGGGCCCGCTCCGCCGCCGACGAGGGTCACGGGGGCGGGGGAGGGCGCGGCGCGCTGGAGCGCGTCCGGCCGGAAACCATGCCGCGCGGGATACGGGGGTCGTAATCCGCCCGCGGTCACCGCAAGGTGACCGATATTGACACTCCGCGGGTGTAGAATCCAGGTGATCGCGTTTGCAGCGGAAAAGAGGTGATCGCGCATGTACATCCTCGCCATCAACGGCAGCCCTCGCCGCGAGGGCAATACCGCCCTGCTCCTGGGCAAGGTGCTGGAGGCGGCACAGTCTGAGGGTGTGGACGGGAGGCTGCTGCACGTCATGGACGCCGTGAAGGGGCAGAAAAACCCCTTTTGCGTGGCCTGCTCCAGCCCCTGCAAGGAGGCGTGCCACGAGAAGGACGCGGGGTTGAGGGAGGCCTGCGAAGCCCTGGAGGGGGCGGCGGCGGTGGTGCTGGGCAGCCCGGTGTATTTCGGCACCGTGTCCGCCCAGTTGAAGGCGCTGTGGGACAAGACCCGGGCCATCAGGACCCGGCGTTCCCTGGTGGGCAGGCCGGCGGGGGCGGTGAGCGTGGGAGCGGCGCGCTTCGGGGGTCAGGAGACCACCCTCAAGGCCTTGCACGACATGCTCCTTGTCCAGGGCATGAGCATCGTGGGCGAGGGCACGGGCGACACCGACGCCGGGCACCAGGGGGTATGCGCCCAGAATCCCGCCGCGGAGGACGCCTTCGCCCTGGAGAGGGCGCGCATCCTGGGCATCCGTCTGGCCCGGGAGGTCAAGAGGTCGGGAGGAGCGTAGAGGAAGGGCGGGGCAGGGGCGCGTCGTCTCCGCCGGCGGGGCGGCGCGCGTCAACGCCCGGCACGTGGGGCGAGGAGGGCATGGCGCCCGCGGTGGCGCCTCGGGATCATCATATCCGGAACTCGCCGGGCCCGGAGGCCGGAAATGACGGAGTGAGGGATGGGGGTACGTAAAGTGAACGCGGCGACCCCTCATGAGACGGGAGGCCCGGGCGGCCCAGGACCGGCCTCGTGAGAGGATGTCAAGGGTCGAGGAGGACCAGGGTGATGACGGTCAGGGAGGAGATCGAAGAGCGGGAGGAGGCGTGGCTCTCCCCTCACGCGGTGCGCAGCAGGGACAGCCGCGGCCGCGAGCGCGAGGAGAGGCCGGACCCCCTGCGCACCTGCTTCATGCGCGACCGTGACCGCATCATCCACAGCAAGTCCTTTCGGCGCCTGAAGCACAAGACCCAGGTCTTTCTGGCCCCGGAGGGCGACCACTACCGCACCCGCCTCACCCATACCCTGGAGGTTAGCCAGATCTCCCGCACCATCGCCCGCGCCCTGCGCCTCAACGAGGACCTCACCGAGGCCATCGCCCTGGGCCACGACCTCGGACACACCCCCTTCGGACACATGGGGGAGGAGGCCTTCCGCGACCTCACGCCCACTCCCTTCCGCCACAACGAGCAGAGCCTGAGGGTGGTGGAGAGGCTGGAATACGGAGGCAAGGGCCTCAACCTCACCTGGGAGGTGAGGGACGGCATCCTCAACCACACCGGAAGCAGCCCCCTTCCGGCGACCCTGGAGGGGAGGGTGGTGCGCATCGCCGACCGCATCGCCTATGTGAACCACGACATAGATGACGCCATCCGGGCGGGGATCCTGGTGGAGTCGGACCTGCCGCGGTCCACCCTCGAGGTGCTGGGGACCCGTCACAACCAGCGCATAGACACCCTGGTCAGGGACATGGTGGAGCAGAGCCGCGGCCGGGACGACATCCGCTTGAGCCCCGGGGTGGCGGACGCCCTGGACGAGTTGCGGGAATTCCTCTTCCGGCGCGTGTACATAGGCTCGGTGGCAAAACAGGAGGAGGACAAGGCCATCACCGTGCTGCGCTCCCTCTTCGGCTTCTACCTCGAGCACCCCGGGGAGATGCCGGAGGAGTACCGCGGGGGAGACGAGGACCTCAGGGTGAGGGTATGCGATTATGTCGCGGGGATGACCGACCGCTACGCCATGCGCAAGTACCACGAGCACTTCCTTCCCCGCGTATGGGTGGGGGAGCTGTGAGGCGCGCATGGCGGCCCGGGGCTTCGACTTCCGCGGCCAGGAGACCGTGAACGGAAGGAACAGGGAGACGTGAGGCGCGAGAGCGGATGGCCAGGGGAAGGATAAAGGACGAGGACATAGACGCCCTGCGGGAGCGGGTGGACATCGTCGATGTCATCTCGGATTACGTGCAGCTCAAGAAGGCCGGGCGCTACTTCAAAGGCCTGTGCCCCTTCCACGACGAGAAGACGCCGTCCTTCATGGTGGACCCCTCCAAGCAGCTCTATCACTGCTTCGGTTGCGGCGAGGGGGGCAACGTCTTCACCTTCCTCAAGAAAAAGGAGGGGCTCGAATTTCGCGAGGCGGCGGAGAGGCTGGCCAGGCGTATAGGGTTCACCCTTCACTACCAGGGCGCGAGCGGAAAAGAGAGCGGGGAGGAGGACCGCAGGGGACGGCTGTACCGCATCAACCAGTGGGCGGCGGAGACCTACCACCAGATACTGCTCTCCCACGAGACGGGAAAGGGGGCGCGGGAGTACCTGGCCTCGCGGGGCATAGAGGAGGAGGCGGTGAAGGCCTTCCAGCTCGGGTTCGCCCCCAATCGCTGGGACCTCCTTTACCGCCAGGCCACCCGCAAGGGTTTCTCCGCGCAGGATTTCCTGGCCTCGGGCCTCGGCCTGCGAGGCGACAAAGGTATCCATGACCGTTTCCGGGGCCGCATCATCTTCCCCATCCGCGACCTCCAGGAACGCGTCATAGCCTTCGGGGGGAGGATACTGGGCGAAGGCCAGCCCAAGTACCTGAACTCCCCCGAGACCCCCGTCTACACCAAGAGCCGCCATCTCTATGCCCTGGACCTGGCGCGGCGGGAGATCGTGCGCGAGGGATTCGCGCTCCTGGTGGAGGGATACACCGACGTCATCGGCCTGTGGCAGGCCGGCATCCGCAACGCGGCGGCAACCCTGGGCACCGCCCTGGGCGACGAGCACCTCAAGTTGCTCGCGCGCCTCACCGACCGGGTGGTGCTCGCCTTCGACGCGGATGCGGCGGGGGTCAGCGCCAGCGAGAGGGGCCTCGGCTTTTACGGGGAGTTCGACCTCGACATCCGCGTGGCCGCTCTGGACGAGGGCATGGACCCCGCGGATTTCGTTGCCAGGCACGGACGTGAGGAATTCCTGAGGCGGGTGGAGATGAGCGAGCCCCTGGTGGATTTCTGCCTCCGCA
>FWPV01006435.1_pt1 | contig 22419 bp, 21 predicted proteins | sample 2228371 | NCBI WGS metagenome assembly FWPV01 (sample SAMEA103939776, study PRJEB20133) | metagenome | reverse complement strand
GTTTTTTCCTTTGCTGTTTGTCCACTATAGGTTACATCTCCATAGAAACTTCTTGCCTTTCGGATGGCTTTTTTTATGTAAATCTTAAGATTTGGAGTATATGTATGAATCAAACCACATTTCACCTTGGCAAAAGTTGTATAACCCAATTCCACCATTTGTGCTACTTTATCCAAGTCCAACAAATCCATGTAATTGGTTTTCCTTATGATTTCTGTTCGTGCAGCAAAACCGTTTGCTCCAATCGTGGGAATATTTTTTTTATTTAAGTTAAATTTAATATAACCACCTTTGTCTTGTTGAACAAGAGATAAACCTGTCCATTTTTTTGTTAGAATATTAAATCTATCATAACTTTTCATATAGTAACATACAGGGTCGTTAATTCCCATATAAGCCCAATAACGTTCTAGGGTAGTAAGATCTTTATGAATACTAAATGCCCATGGTTCAGCAGCTATAATTTCAGATTCTGCAAAAGGTTCAGCCATTTTTTTGAAAAAATCCTTATCATCTATGTAATTATCATCATCAATAAAACAGACAATTTCACCAGTAGCATTGGCAATTCCAATACCTTTTCCAGGCTCAGAAAGTCGTCTTTCATTATGAAGAATTTTGCAGTTATATTTTTTTGCTATTTCTATTGTCTTATCCTGAGAACCACCATCAATAACTAAAATTTCCAGTTTTTCTTCAGAATAATTTGTCTCTCTTATAAGTTTTAAGCATCTTTCCAACCTGGGTTCTGAATTATAAGTAGGTATAACTACACTAATCTTTGGTAATTCATCTTTATTCATTTTTCCTCCTATTTAAGATTATTTGAAAGAATCAAAGCCTTTTCTACAGCCTTATCCATATTTAGATACTCATATTCTCCCAATCTCCCAAGTAGAAATAGATTTTCAAAAACTTCAAGTTTTTTTCTATACTTTTTATACAGTTCCTTGTTTGCCTTTTGAGGTACAGGATAATAGGGAATATTTTTTTCAGGAGAAGTTGGGTCATATTCCTGCGGATATTCTATAAAATAAGTTGTATAATTATTTTGTTGTTTTGTGAAATGTTTAAATTCTGTTATTCGAGTAAAATCATATTCATTAGGGTAATTTACTACGGCTGCTTCCTGAAAATAATCTTTTTGTTCTGTTCTGGATACAAACTTCAATGAACGATAGGGTAAAAAATTCTTTTCCTGTAAAATATCTTCAATCTGTCCAGTAAATATGACATTACCTTTAAATTCTTTATTAAGTAAAAAAATTTTCTTTTCTTCAAAAGAAAATTTAAGGATATCATTTGAATCTGTATTTAAAAGAATATGAATATTTTTATTAGAGAGCATTTTTTGGAACATTTCAGTATATCCAAGAAGAGGAATTCCCTGATATATATCATTAAAATATTCATCATTTTTTGAAATTGAAATTGGCACTCTATTTGTAATTTCAGGGTCCAAATCCTCGGGTTTTTTATTCCATTGTTTTAGGGTATAATGAAGAAAAATATTGTTATATACAAACTCAGCAAGTTCTTTTAAATCATTATCATTTGTTTTTTTCAGCTGTAGAATTGGAATTTTTGAGTAATTTCCAAAATATGAAACTAATTTTTCTTCAAAATTTTCTGCCACTTTTTTAGGGAAAAGAATATGAAGAGAATTGATATTAAATGGTAAAGGAATCTTTTTGCCTTCCACAAAAGCCAAAACCTTGTGTCTATAAAAGATCCAATCAGTAAAACAGGAGAGATATTCCCACACAGTTTTGTTATTAGTATGGAAAATATGGGGACCATAAAGATGGACTAATATTCCCTTTTCATTATAGCAATCATAACAATTTCCACCTATATGGTTTCTTTTTTCAATGATCAATATTTTCTTGTTTTTTTTAGCTAATCGTTCAGCTGCAACAATGCCAGAAATTCCAGCTCCAACAATTAGAATATCAAATTGCATACATTTTTCCCTTCATTCTTTGTTGTTATTACAATAGATACAAGTTGATCCATTAAATCTCCTATAGTTAATATCTTTTTTTAAAATCAAATATATGTCCAAAAACCTTTGCCCCTGCCTTTACAAAATACCTCAGGTCTTCAAAATCTCTTATGGATAGAAATTTTCTAACCAGGAACTCTGGATTAAACGCCACAGAGTATAGTCCCTGGACATATTTCATCATTATTTCGTCTGACATTGGGCTTTTCATAATAGGCTCTCGCATATCATATCTATCCCAGTCAAGTGTTTTTAGAAGGCCATTCTTTTTACACTCCTCAAAAAGCGGTGTACCAGGATAAGGAATAACAATTGTAGCCTGCATGGTATAAGCTATGTTTTTTATTAAAAGTTTTCTACCAAGTTTCAGAGTCTTTCTGGCATACTCTTCTGTTTCCCATGGATAACCAAACATTATAGTAATATGTGGATAAAGCCCGGCTTTTCTCATCAAACAAACATTTTCAACCATTTCATCAATATTTTCACCTTTTTTTACTTTATCCAGTGTTTCTTGATTGGCTGACTCAATACCAACAAGAATAAGTCTAAAATTTGCTCTTTTCATTAGTTTCATCTGTTCGAATGTTATAGCCTTACCAAGCCTCATATTACAATCAATTGAAACCTTTTTGTTATACCCTCTTCTTATCATTCCCTCACAGAATTCACTGAGCCAGTCACCAACAGGGAAAGTACCTGTGTCATCCATTATTTCTTTCACTTTGTATTTTTCAATGAGAAATCCGATTTCGTCAAGCACATTTTCTACGCTTCTTTTATTAAATTGTGGATATATTGTGGTCCAGCTACAGAATGTGCATTGATGATACCAGCAGTCCCTTCCAGCCATTATATATGTACCAGGGGTTCTTTTGTAATTACCATTGTTGTAAGCATAAAGTTCCCATCTTGTTAAGTCTCTATCTATGAAAGGTAAAGTATTAAGATCAAATTTTCTTTCAAATAAGCCTGTATTTATTATTTTATCATTTTCTTTATAATAAATACCTTTTTCAAGAGTTTTATTTTTTCCAGATATGTATTCAATGAGACTTAGAAGTAAAAAATCATAATCTCCACCGGTGATTATGAAATCAACATAAGAGTTTTCAAAACTTTCAAGTGGCAGGGCTGTTACATGATCTCCCATGAGTACAAATTTAATTTCTGAAAACTTTTCTTTAACCAGGTTTATTATTTTCCAGTGTTTTTTTACAACAGGGGTTTTTGTTTCTATAGCTATAATATCAGGTTTTTCTGTTTCAATGTATCTCATCCATTCATTTAATGTTTTACGTTCTGCAATGGCATCAAACCAGAGTACATCATAACCTTTTGATTTTAAAAGAGTTGCTGCACTTGCAGGAACTACTGGATATATGAAAGTTGGATTGTTAAACCATTGAAATTGTCTATTTTGAGAAAGAAGCGGAACTCCTTTATCACTTTCAAGCGGTGGATATGTTATTAAAATTTTCACCTCTTTAACTCCTTACATAAAAGTCCTTTTATAAAATAAAAACCATAAACAATATGTGAAAAAAATATAGCAAGCATTGTAACAAAACTTTCGATTATATTCAATTTAAGGGAACTAATAAAAGCAAGAATAAAATAAACACCCAGAGTTATAAAATAAATTTTCATTAAAAAAGGAAAAAAGATACCGACCAACGGACAAAAAACAACACCTATAAGAAAAAAAGAAGGCAAAAAGTAAGTTAATTTTAAAGAAGTTTCAGGATATTTTTTTACAAAAAAGCCTCGATGTAATGCATAATTTGCTATCTGTTTAAAGTGAAAAGGAATTAAATTTCTCCTGTGATGATATACAATAACATCTGGATTATAAAAAATTTTATATCCTCTTTTTTTTATTTCAAGGCATAGTTTTGTATCTTCACCGGGATAATAAGTTGAATCAAATCCACCAACTTCCTCAAAGATTTTTTTCTTAACTATAAGATTTACAGAAGGTAAGTCATAGTCTTCATGAATTTTGCCAGTGCTAACATATCTTTTTCTATAACTTCCGCTCATTAAAAATGAAGAGTATACATTTCCAGAAATTCTCTGCCAGAAAGAATCATTTGGTGGTGTTATTCCAGGTCCACCGACTGCAGCAATATTTTCATTAAGTTCAAATGTTTTAACTGCATTAATAAGCCAGCTTTTATCTGGATATGCATCATCATCGGTAAAAGCAAGTATTTCACCCTTTGCATATTTTGCACCGATGTCTCTTTTCTCAGCAGGGCCTATCTCACCTGTGGGAATGATGGTTATTTTTAGTTTATCAGAAAGACTTACTTTATCATCTTTGTCTGGTAGTATTATAAGCTCAAAGTTTTTATAATCAAGTTGTTCATAATGAAATATAGCTTCTCTTATATAATCATTTATTGATTTTAAAGGAATAATTACACTTATGAAACTCATATTTTTTATCTCATAAAAATTTTCTTTATATTATACCCTAAAACCAGTCTTAAATCAATTTTAGCATTATTTATTTTGCAAGAAAAAGTTTGATTTGTTAAAATATATCTTATGAAGAAGTTTATTTTTATTTTTTCTTTTATATCAAGTTTTTTATTTACAAATACAAATGATTTATTTTTCCTGAATGAGTTTTCAATCTATTATATAAATGAAACTGTCATTTATAATAACAATAAAAATAACTTAAATGGTTTAAATATTAGATACTCAGTGCCAGGAATTGTAAGGGCTTTTTCCTTCTCATTTTCTCAGAATTATGGCGAAAACTATTCTAAAACCTCATATTCAGTGGGGATATCTCCATTTTTCCCCTTTGCATTATTTGATGGGGCACTTGGGGGATTTCTTATTAAAAACCTTAGACCAGAAGCTGGATGTGTCGGGTGTTGTCTTGGTCCTTCAATAGTTGTGCTTGCTTTATATAGTGAAATTTATTTTCAGCCCACTTTTTGTTCGATTAATTTAAAAGACAGAAATGAATGGATATTTTATCCCGAATTTACTTTTAATATTACAATCCCACTCTGGTATTTCTTTACAGAGATCAGAAATCTGTTTCCTCTATATTTAAAAGCCGGGTGGTCAACAATTCTCTTTAAAGAAATTTTATCTTCAAGGTTTGAGAATTCATCATTTAATATTGGTTTTTCAATTTGCTTTTAAAATTCTTACCTTGTTAATAATTTCTTTTGCTGTAGTAATTCCTTTTAAATCTTCGATTGATTCTCCGTTTAGAGTGGTTTTATATTTAAGATTAAGTTCAATTACATCACTTTTTTCATCAAATAATGCTGTATAGATAAGGCTTGGTTGCCCGTCATATAGAGTTCCATTCGGATAAAACTCATTTCCATCAAATGAATTATTAACCTCGAAGAATAAAATTAATCTTTTATTCTTAACTTCAGGAATGGAAATATTTATTTTTGCGTCTGATTTTGGGGAAGCACCGGTTACACTGTCTGGTAGAGGTTTATTTTTTGTCGGTAGATTATCTTTGAATACATAAACCCATCTTGGAAAGGTATATTCTCTAAAAATTTTATTTTTATCATATGATTGGCCTGCCCACTCCTGTTTTGCAAATCTTCTCGTCATCCAGATTGTTTTTTTGTATTCTCCGTCTTCACTTTCAACCCAGAACACCATCTGAGGAGTTGTTTTAAAAGAGAAAACACCAATTTTTCCTTCTTGAACAAAATGCTTGCCAGCCTTTATTTCAAGTACATAACTTTTTCCTTCTGCAAAAAGATTTTGAGAAAAGATAAGAATTAACGTTAAGGTTATTAAAATCATAAGTTACCCCCTGTAATTTTATATTTTTTTAGTAGAATCTCTTTCTACCAAACTCACTGGAACTATTATTACTTCCTGTTTTTGGTGCTCGTATTCATTATTTATCATCTTAAAAAGAATATTTGTTGCAATTTCTGCTATTTTATCATGGTAAACATGCATTGTTGTAAGTGTTGGATGAGATTGAGATGCTGCATCTATATCATCAAAGCCAACTATACTTATGTCGTTAGGAACCTTTATTCCATTTAATTGTAATCCCTTCATTAATCCAAGAGCCATAAGGTCATTTCCTGTTACTACTGCAGTAGGAAGAGGAGAGAGAGATAAAACATTGTTAGTTAATTTAAAACCCGTATCAAATAGAAAATCTCCTTCAATAACATAATTTTCTGGAACTTTTATATCATATTCTTCCAGGGCTTTTTTATAGCCGTTGTATCTTTCAAAAGTTAGTTTATTGTTAAACCTACCTGTTATATATGCTATATTTTTGTGACCAAGCTTAATGAGATATTTTGTCGCTTCATATCCTCCACCGAAGTTATCAGGTATAACAGCAGGAATATTTGAATACTCAAGAATATTTTCAAGTGTTACACAGTTGATAAAATTTGAAATACTTCTTAAATATTCCTCTTCTTCTGGAAAAAGAGTGAAAAGAATGCCATCCACTTTTCTTTTGTCAGAATATGGAAATATGTCTTTTATCTTAGAAAAATATAATAGGTTGTATCCATGGTTATGGACATTTCTTTCAATTTGATTAAATAGAGTGGAATAATAATGCCCTGTTATTCCACCTCCTATCCATTCGGGTAAGAAAAAGCCTATATTATAAGTTTTTTTGTAGATATGTCCCTTCTTACAAACAAAGGTTCCTCTGCCCGGTTCTTTATAGAGAATTTCTTCTTCTGTTAAGTCTTCTATAGCTTTACGCATTGTCATATAAGAAACATTGAATTTTTCAGCTAAAATTCTTTCACCGGGAAGTTTATCAGTAAACTCACCTTCAATGATAGCCTTTTTAATTTGTAATTTTATTTGTTCATATTTTGGCAATAAATTTTCATTTTCCATAAGATTATACCGCTTTAAGATGTTATTAACATCTTAAAACATTTGTAATAATTTGTCAAATAAAGTTTATAATGATATTTTTAATAAAATTTATAATATGTTTATTCTCAAATGTTATAGAGGAATGTCCTAAAGATAAATAGCAAATTTTTCCACGACCATAATTTTTTATCCATGATAGAGGTAATTTAAAACCTTCATAGAATGTATATAATAATGGAACAAAAGGTAGAAAATATTCCATCAAGTAAAGCTCATCATATATCATAAAGTTTTTTATCTTTTTAGTATAAATTGATTTTTCTTTATAAATCTTTATGTTTGATATTTCTGGATGGGTTAAAAACTTTCCACCTATCATTTTATTAAAGTGTTCTTTTTCATCAGTTGATGTTATAGCTCCATGAATACCTATAAAGTTTATAGGTTCTTTAAAATTTTCCCATGGGTTAGCTATTATAGCTTCCTTTAGTGTCTGAATTTCTTCTTCTTTAAATAAAATTTCTGATTTTGAAAAAACTATAAGATTGAAATCCTTTATGTTATTTTTTGAAATGACGTTTAAATCTTCTGTAAAAATTAGATCGAAAGTTAGATTTTTAAGTATTTCTTTAAAAGTAAAAAGAATTTCAAGTGGATGATATTTGTCTCCACCTAAAAATAAGATTTTTTTTCTCATAGCAATTTTAACTTGTCAACTACTATGTCTATATCTTCGTTGATAACCGCCTTTGCCTTTTCATCATAAGGAGTGGGTTGGTTGTTGATTATTATCAATTTTGCTTTTTCATCAATGTATGAAGGAAGAGTACTTGCAGGGTAAACTGTTAAAGATGTTCCGATTGTTAGAAGTAAATCGGCTTTTTGAACTTCGGTCAAAGCCTTCTCAAGATCGTGAACATACTCACCAAAGAAAACAACATCTGGTTTTAATATACCATTGCATTTTTCGCAATGTGGAATTTCGGATTTTTTAAGTTTTTCAATAGAGTTTTTATAATTTTCTGAGCTATATTCAATAATGTTATTACAATTTATGCAGATGAATTTTTTCAGATTTCCGTGTAGTTCTATTATATTAGAATTTCCAGCCTTTTCATGGAGACCATCTATATTTTGAGTGATAATTACTTTCAATTTTCCGAGTTCTTCAAGCTTTTTTAGAAAAAGATGTCCTTTGTTTGGTTTTGCGTTTTCAATCTTTTCATAAAGAGAAGTGAAGTTAGAGTAGAAAAATGAAGGGTCCTCTCTAAAATATTCTATGGAAAAAAGTTTATCAAAGGCAATATTTCCACTTCTATAAATTCCGTTTGGTCCTCTAAAATCTGGAATACCAGAGTTTGTTGATATACCTGCTCCAGTCAAGGCTACAATATAATTACTCTTTACAATTAAATCCATCAATATGTCGATTGGTTCTAAATGCATATCTACCTCACTTTATTAATTTACTTTACTTTAAGAAATTTTCTTTTACCTATTTTAATTATTGTTTCTTTGCCACCATATATTAAATGATCTTCACTTGTAACCTTTTCTCCATTTACTGAAATAGCATTTTGTTGTAACATTCGTCTTACTTCGCTTTTTGATGGAAGAACTTTAGATGTTAGAAGAATATCGATTATCTTCATACTATCACCGATTTCAAATTCTTCTATTTCATCAGGTAAACCTTTGTTCTTAAATACTCTTTCAAATTCTTCATGTGCTTTTTCTGCTGTAGAACTGTCATAATATTGAGTTACCAATGTTTTTGCAAGGAGTATTTTATAATTTCTTGGATTTTCTCCCGCTTTCATATTGTTTTCGTATTCTTTGATTTTTTCCATCGGGACATCAGTTAATAGCTCAAAGTATGTAATTATAAGTTCATCAGGTATTGACATTGTTTTACCAAACATCTGATCTGGTGGCTCTGAAATACCTATGTAATTACCAAGAGACTTTGACATCTTGTTTACACCATCAGTACCTACAAGTAGAGGAAGAGTCATTATAACCTGTTCTGGCTGCCCATATTCTCTCTGGAGATCTCTACCAACAAGAAGGTTAAACTTCTGGTCTGTTCCACCGATTTCAACATCGGCTTTTAATACAACAGAATCATATCCCTGAATCAAGGGATACATAAACTCTATCAGAGATATTGGCTTATTTTCTTTGTATCTTTTTGAAAAATCGTCTCTTTCAAGCATTCTTGCTACTGTATATCTTGCAGTAAGGTCTAAAACATCTGAAAAATACATTTTTTCGCACCAGCTACTGTTAAACACAACATTTGTTTTTGTTGGGTCTAAAATTTTGAAGATCTGTCTTTTGTATGTTTCTGCGTTTGCAAGCACTTCTTCTCTTGTAAGTCTTTTTCTTGTTGTGGATTTTCCTGTAGGGTCTCCAATCATTCCTGTAAAGTCACCAATTAGAAAATAGACTTCATGTCCTAAGTCCTGAAATTGTCTTAACTTCCTGAGTGGAACAGAATGCCCGAGGTGTAAATCAGGTGCAGAAGGATCTGCTCCCATTTTAATTCTTAAGGGGCGATTTTCTTTTATAGACCTTTCAAGTTTTTCTTTTAATTCTTCTTCTGGAATAATCTCAACAACTCCTCTGGATAAAATTTTTAGTTGCTCTGAAGCACTTAACATAATTACCTCTGAATATTGAAATTTTTAGTTTATTAGTTTAATTAAAATTTGAAATATTGTCAATTTAATAATTCAATTAGCTTTTTGATTATACTAAAGAAAGTTTCTTTTGATTTGATTCCAGTATTTATAACATCTTCGTGGGAAAGCGAACTACTTAAGCCACTTGCTTTATTGGTTATAAGAGAAAGACCGATGGTTTTTATTTTGTAATAGTTTGCTAAGATTACTTCCTGTACTGTTGACATACCTACTGCATCTGCTCCTAACGACTTGAAGGCTCTTATTTCTGCGGGAGTTTCATAGCTTGGTCCTCTTACTCCTATGTAGGTTCCTCTTTTTATATTGTATTGCTTTGATAGAACTTCATAATGTTCTATATAGTATGGTTTTGTCATATCAACAAATTCTGGTTTTAAAAAGAATTCACTAAGTATGTTTATTCCCTGAAAATTAATATGATCTTCAATCATCATTATGTCACCAACATTAAAATTTTCATTTATTCCGCCAGCGGCATTTGTTATTATAATATACTTTGTTTTTAACTCACCATAAATAGCTACTGGTAATCCAATGTTGAACAATGAATAATTTTCGTAGAGATGAAGTCTTCCACATTGAAAGACTAAATTTTTATTTTTATATTTTCCAAACAAGAATTTTGATTTATGTCCTTTTACTTTTGATGTTTTTAGAAAAGGTATTTTTGAGAACGGTATTTCAGATTTGTCATCAAGAAAGTTAAAATCATATTCTCCAAGTCCAGAACCAAGAATTATGGCAATATCAAGACCTGACTTGAAAGGAGAATATTTAATAAATTTTTTTAGTGCTTTTTTTAACTTAGTATTTACATTCATTTTATTCTATAAGTTTTAGAATTTCCATATAAATCAGAAGCTTTTATGAGAATAAAAACTTCATCTCCTTTTAGTTCAATAGAGAAATCCTCTTCTTTTCTATCGAAAATTCCATCCACAGGGTTTAATTTCATCCATTTTTTACCATTAATGCAATAGCTTAATGATATAATCGGGGAGAGACTATCTTTAACAGTAAATTTAATTTTTTCTTTTGTAACTTTTGTGTTTACTACATCAGGCGGTGTATTGTCTATTGTATATGGTCCGATAACTTTAAAACTTTCTTTTGGATTATCAAAATTAGACTTTATATCTGAAGCTATTATTTTGAAGTAGTATATTCCATCAGGAAGATTTTCTTTTGGAATGTCAAAAAATGAATCTTCTATAGAATTATCATTTAGTTTTGTAAAATCTGAATTGTTTAATTTGAAGTATATATTATATGATAAACTATCCTTATTTTCATCACTTGCCTGCCAGTTAAGTTTATAATTATTGCCCTGCTGGTTTATTTCAAGCTTTTCAATATATGGTGGAATATTATATTGTAAAAAAGGTATATAAAGATAATTTATAAGTGGGGAGTTTTTGCCATTCGATGATAGTTCTATTTTGTATTTAATAAATCTATTATCACTGGATGTTACTTTTTCATTTTCTACTAATTTCCAGTCTTCCCAGTATTCTTCTATTGTGGTTTCCCCAGATCTTGTGTATATATTTACAGTTGATTTATCAGATATAACTTCTTTTATAATTTTACCGAATTTTGATTTAATCTCACAGTCAAAACTGCCAGATATAAAGTATCCATTTTTTGAGAAGTTTTTTTCATTTATTTTATATATTCCTGAAGGTTCTAAGGTTATTCCATAAAGTTCGTTTTTTACTTTTACGAATTTTATAAACTTTCCTCTACCAACGGAAGTGAATTTCCACTGGGAAGTATTAAAATTGTATTCAAAGAAAGAAGAAGATTCATCAATACCTATAAAAATTCTTTCGTCAACTATTGCCATTGAGATAAATGTAAGACTGTGTTCAAAAAGTTTTTGAAAAGTATTGTCTTCATAATTAAAAAGATATAACTTACTTGTGGTAAAAGAAGATTTGATTTTCTTAGGTTGATTTTCTATGGGATTTGTTATATCTTCATTGTCAGAAGTAGAATTACTTTTCTTTTCTTGTTTTTGTTCTTTTTGCTGTTTTTTACCGGTTAAAATGTATAATTTTTCATTTCTTTTCTCAATATCTACAATATTTTCGTCAAGAGAGACGAGCAATTTCAGTTTTTTTGTTTTTAATTCAAGTTTATATAATATATTAGAGTCACTGAAAAAATAAAGGTCATCATTGAGAATTACACCACCAAGGATATTTTTTTCTTCTGGTTGAAATTTGATCGTATCTTCTATTTTGTAGTTTTCGTTGATAATGTATATATTTGCTGGATTTCCAGCAAGAACAATAAATTTATTCTTATAACTTATTATTTTCCATAAATACTGATTTTTAAAATTCAATTTATTTTCAACTTCATATTTTTCATTAAGTACAAAAATTGTAGCATCTGGTAATGCTGTAACTAAGGTTTTATTCTTTAACAAAGAAATATCACTGAATAAAACATGATCTTTTGATGAAAAGACTATCTTATTTTCTTTTCTGTCAATAAGGATTAATGAGGCAGTTTCACCAGTGCTAACTAAAAGACCTCTCTCAGTTTCCGCTATACTCCATATAAGTTTGTCTGTTTCATAAAGATTTTCTATATCTGGTGAGAGTTCAATAGAACCATTTTCTAAAAAAGTTATATTTGAAAGTTTATAATCTTCAAGTTTGTCAAACCTTAAACCACCCGCATACCTTGTTGTAACTGAAAACATACTTGAAGAAATAAAAAAGAGAATTATAAAAAAAAGCATAAAATTTCCTAAAAAAGTATTACTTTAAATAAAAGTGCATGGAGTATAGCCACAACAAGGGCTATAACTCCTGCAATTCCTCTATATTTTTCTATAAAATCATAATATTTTTGTTTATCTTCTTGAGGAATGTTTATAATTTCTATTATGCCGGGATAAAGAACGACTGAACTTAATACCATTGCTATTGATGGTATTAAGGCTCCAATAATTGTTGGGCCGCCTAACATAAAGCCAAAATCTGGTGCAAAAAAGTTCCATATACCTATTATGAGCCCTGCTAATGCCATTATAAACTTTATGCTACCTTTGTTAAAGAATTCTTTAATTGATAGCAATATGGTATTGAACTTTTCAGAAAAAAATTTGACCTTGTCCCATATATCTATAAGCACTATACCATAGAAGAACAATATCAGTACCAACAATATTACTCCCAGCATAATTACCTCCTAAATTTTATTTATAAACTGGACAAATAATTTTTCAAGTATTGTAATTCGTTTTCTGCTTCAGTTACAAGTTCCTCTATAATTTCTTTCATTGGTTGTATTTTTTTAACGAGTCCCACACTCTGTCCAGCCATAACTGAACCAAAATCAACATCGCCTTCAACGACTGCTTTTCTTAATCCACCGATCCAGAATCTTTCTACTTCAAACTGTGCTTCTTCGTGTGAAATCTCTCCAGCTTCCATTTTCTTTAGCAACTCAAGTTGAAGTTTTCCAAATTGTTCCATTGCCTTGTTCTTTAAAGCTCTTACAGCTACTACATGCAATTTCTGGTCGTACTGTGGGGTTGCAATAGCATGTCTTGCCCTTGCTTTTATAAATGCCTGTTTAAAGTTTGGATGGGCATTACATTCTTCACTTACCACAAATTTTGTTCCGAGTTGTACTCCAGATGCTCCCATAAGTAGAAGGTGTGCCATCATTTTTCCTGTTCCTATACCACCAGCTACAAAAATGGGAACTTCTTTTGTTTTGAATAATATCTGTTGTAAGAGGATCATTGTAGATACATAACCGATATGTCCACCAGCTTCGCTTCCTTCAAGTATTAAAGCATCACAACCGAATCTAATCATCTGTTCTGAAATCTGGTCAGTTGAAGCAAAAGCTATACATTTTTTTCCAGCCTGTTTCATTCCTTTAACATCGTGAATTTTTGGAAAATTTCCAGCAAAGATGACAATAGGAACTTTTTTAGACTGAACAATTTCATACTGCTTTCTGAAATTTGGTGCAATTGTAATTAAGTTTACTGCAAATGGGGTTTTCAAATTTTCTATAAACTTGTCAACCTCTTTCTCAAAGAGATCAGGGTCCATATTTCCCCCTGCAAGAGTAGGAAAAGCCCCATTTTCACTCACTGCTTTTGCAAGGTTAAAATCAGAAACCCACGTCATTGCACCACACATTATTGGATATTTTACCCCTAAAAATTCTTTACCTCTAGCCCACACTTTTTCAAGAATACTCATCTTTTAAACTCCTTCCTCTATAAAAATGTTTACATATTCTAAAAAAAAAAGAAAAATTTGTCAATTTTATTTAATGCAATTGACAATAATTATTATAGAGATATTATTATTTACTTATAAATTAATAAAATAAAATTTATTTAAAAATTTGATATTTTCTATATTTATACTTATAATATTTGATTAAAAACTTAATTAAAACATTTCTCACTTGATCGCCTCTGTTTTTTATATTTTTTCAGGAGGTTATATGTTTGAAAAAAAAGAAGCTCCCATCTGGCTTACCGATGAGATGAAAAGCTTTATCAATGAATGGAAAAGTAAAGATGGCAATCTAATTATGATACTCCATAAGGTTCAGGATGAGTATGGATACATTCCAAGGGAAGTAGCTCTTGAGTTGTCAAGAATGCTTGATGTTCCTCTTGCCAAAATTTATGGAGTTGTAACATTTTATCATTTCTTTAAGTTAAAAAAACCCGGAAAACACAAGATTTCAGTATGTATGGGAACTGCATGTTATCTTAAGGGGGGTGAAGATATTTTAAAAGAAATTGAAGAAAATCTTGGTATAGGAGTTGGCGGTACTACAGAAGATGGACTTTTCTCACTTGAAGCTGTAAGATGTATTGGATGTTGTGGGCTTGCTCCTGTTATGACAATCAATGCAGATGTTTATGGCAGACTTACCAAGAATGAAGTTCATGAAATTATAGCAAAATATAGAGGCTAAAAATGCATTTTTATATTTCTGATGCTATTCTTGATTTAATTCAAAACTCCGTAGAAGCAAATTCTACTTTTATAGCATTGGATATAGTTGAAGACGAATCGAGTTATAATATCTTTATTTCAGATAATGGAAAGGGAATTTCAAAAGATAAACTTGAAAAGGTTTTTAATCCAGATTTTACTGAAATAGAAAAGCATGAAAGGAGAAAATTTGGACTTGGGCTTTCCTTTATTAAACATCAATGCGAGCTTGTTGATGGTAAGATTGAAATAGATTCTATTGAAGGAGAAGGAACAAGTATTCATATTGAATTGCCAAAATCTCACCCGGATACTCCACCACTTGGGGAACTTGCTGATTTATTCGTTGAGATTTTTCTCCTTTCCGAAGAAAGTGAGGTTGTAATCAATAGATATATAAATGAGAGAAAGTATGAACTTGTGAAAAGCAAAATAGTTAAAGATGATATGAGCTGGATGAAATTGTTAAAAAATCAAGTTGCAAGCCTTGAAAAAAATATTTTTGTAGAAGTAAAATAGGAGGTATATATGCCAAAATTAACACTTGAAGAATTAAGAAAGTTAAGAGAAGAAACTAAGAAAGAAATATCTAAAAGGGATGTTAGTGATAAATCAGTTCTTGTTCTTGTTGGAATGGGGACATGTGGTATTGCAGCAGGCGCAAGAGAAACATTACAGGCTTTTGTTGAGCAGATAGAAAAGAAAGGACTTTCAAACGTAGTTATAAAACCAACAGGATGTATGGGTTATTGTTATGTAGAGCCTACTGTTGAAATTATAATGCCAGATATGCCAGATACATTGTATGGAAAGATAAAAGCAGATGTGGTAGAAAGGATAGTTGAAGAGCATATTGTTAACAAGAAACTGGTAAGTGAATACATATTTGATAAGCCTGCAGTTGATATAGTAAAGTAAATGGAGGAAACAATATGGGATATAGAAGTTATGTTTTAGTTTGTGCTGGGACTGCTTGTGAGGCAAGTAAGTCTTTAGCAATATATGAAAATTTGCAGAAAGAAGTTCTTGCAAATGGGCTTGAAAAGGAAATTCAGGTTGTGAAGACGGGTTGTTTTGGTTTCTGCGAAAAGGGACCGGTTGTGAAGATTTTACCTGATGAAACCTTTTATGTTAGTGTAAAACCAGAAGATGCTCAAGAAATAGTAAGGGAACATCTGATAAAAGGGAGAGCTGTTACAAAACTTCTTTATGATAAAAACCAAAGTAAGAAAAATGCTAAAGTAGAAGATATAGAATTCTACCAGAAACAGTTTAGAATTGTATTAAGAAATTGTGGATTAATTAATCCAGAAGATATTTATGAATATATCGCAAGAGATGGATATAAAGCTCTTGAAAAGGCTTTGTTTGAAATGAAACCTGATGATATTATTGAAGAATTAAAAATAGCTGGTTTAAGAGGTAGAGGTGGTGCTGGCTACCCAACCTGGAAAAAGTGGGTTTTTACAAAAGAAGTTAGCGATTCCCCTAAATATGTAGTATGTAATGCAGATGAAGGGGATCCTGGTGCATATATGAATAGAAGTACCATTGAAGGTGACCCACATAGCATTCTTGAAGCTATGACAATTTGCGGATATACTGTAGGTGCTAATAAAGGATATATCTATATAAGAGCAGAATATCCACTGGCTATAAATAGGCTTCAAATAGCGATATCTCAGGCTAAAGAACTCGGACTTTTAGGCAAGGATATTCTTGGAAGTGGGTTTGATTTTGATATTGAGTTAAGGTATGGAGCTGGTGCTTTTGTTTGTGGTGAAGAAACAGCACTTCTTGCTTCTATTGAGGGTAATAGAGGTATGCCAAAACCAAGACCACCATTTCCAGCTGTCAAAGGACTCTGGGGAAAACCAACAGTTATAAATAACGTAGAAACATGGGCAAATATTCCTGTAATTCTCTTAAAAGGTGGAAAATGGTTTTCTCAGATTGGTACTGATACATCAAAGGGAACCAAGGTTTTTGCATTAACTGGAAAAGTAAATAATTCTGGACTTGTTGAAGTGCCATTTGGTACAACATTAAGAGAAATTATTTTTGATATTGGTGGTGGAATAAAGGGCGGTAAGAAGTTTAAAGCAATTCAGACTGGTGGGCCATCTGGTGGTGTTATACCAGAAGAATATCTTGATATTCCAGTTGATTATGAAAATCTAACAAAACTTGGCTCTATTATGGGATCTGGTGGTATGATTGTAATGGATGAGACGGATTGTATGGTTGATGTATCAAAATTTTATTTACAGTTTAGTGTAGATGAATCATGTGGAAAATGTGCTCCCTGTAGAGTAGGGGGTAAACAACTCCTTACATTACTTCAAAAGATAAGCGATGGTAAAGGAGAAATGGAAGATATAGATAGAATGAAAAGAATAGGATTTGCAATGCAAAAAGCATCATTGTGTGGTTTAGGACAAACTTCTCCTAATCCTGTACTATCAACCTTGAAGTATTTTGAAAAGGAATATATTGAACACATAGAAAATAAGAAATGTAGATCCGGTAAATGTGTAAATCTCATAACATATGAAATTATTCCGGAAAAATGTGTTGGGTGTGGTCTCTGTGCAATGAAATGCCCTGTTAATTGTATATCGGGTGAAAAGAGAAAGCCACATTATATCGATCAGGAAAAGTGTATCAAATGTGGTACATGTTATGAAGTATGTAAATTTTCTGCGATATTAAAAGGATAAGGGGGAGAAAATGGCTAAATATAATATAAAAGTCAATGGTTTTGATTTAAGTTTTGATAATGATATTACAATCCTTGAGGCAGCAAAGAAGGCTCAGATAAATATACCCAAACTCTGTAATCATCCTGATCTTCCTCCAAGTGCTGCCTGTGGACTTTGTGTTGTAAAAGTAAAAGGAAGTAATAAACTAATGCGAGCCTGTGCAACAAAGATAGAAAATGGAATGGAGATTATTACCCATGATCCAGAACTTTTTGAGGTAAGAAAAACTGTTTTAGAGCTTATACTTTCAACACATCCAAATGATTGTTTAAAATGTCCAAGGAATGGAAATTGTGAATTACAGCAACTTGCAGCCGATTTTGGTATAAGAGAAGTTGATTTTCCAGAGCTTGTTGTGGAAAGACCGATAGACGACTCTACAAAATCTCTAGTTGTTAATCCGACAAAATGTGTAAAATGTGGTAGATGTGTGGAAGTTTGCCAGGTTATGCAGAACGTATGGGCTATAGAGTTTTTGGGTAGAGGATTTGATATGAGAATAGCTCCTGCTGCCGATGTCCAGTTAAAAGATAGTCCATGTATAAAGTGTGGCCAATGCACTGCTCATTGTCCCGTCGGTGCATTGTATGAACATAGCCATAATGTAGAAGTATGGAATGCTTTAAAGAATCCAGAACTTCATAAAGTTGTCCAGATAGCTCCAGCTGTAAGGGTTGCTTTAGGAGAAGCTTTTGGACTTGAACCTGGAACAATCCTCACTGGAAAGATATATACAGTTCTTAGAAGACTTGGATTTGATGCAGTTTTTGATACAAATTTTGGTGCTGATTTGACCATTATGGAAGAAGCAAGTGAGTTTATTGAAAGGTTTGTTCATGGAAAAGGAGAACTTCCACTTATCACAAGTTGTTGTCCTGGTTGGGTAGATTATTTGGAAAAATACTATCCAGAAATGATTCCACATTTTTCTTCTGCTAAATCCCCACATGAGATGCTGGGTGTACTTTCTAAAACTTATTATCCAGAAAAGAAAGGGATTGATCCTTCAAAGATATTTGGTGTTTCTATAATGCCATGTACGGCAAAAAAATACGAGATAACAAGGCTTGATGATATGTTCGCAAGTGGTTATCAGGATATTGATGTTGTGCTTACAACAAGAGAATTTTCAAGAATGATTAAGGCTTCCGGTATAGATTTCTTAAATCTACCAGATAGTGAGCCAGATAATATCCTTGGAGAATATACTGGAGCAGGAGTGATTTTTGGAGCAACCGGTGGAGTAATGGAAGCAGCTTTAAGAACAGCATATTATTTTGCAACAGGTAAAAACCTTGGAAAAGTTGATATAGAAGAAACAAGAGGACTTGAAGGAATAAAGACTGGAAAGATAAATGTAGAAGGCAAAGAAATTAGAATTGCTGTAGCCCATGGACTTGCAAATGTAGCAACAGTACTCGATGAAGTTAAAGCCGCAAAGAAAAGTGGAAAAGAACTACCCTATCATTTCATAGAAGTTATGGCATGTAGAGGTGGTTGTGTAGGTGGTGGTGGACAGCCATATGGTGCAACTGATGAGATAAGAATGAAGAGGGCAAGAGGTATTTATCAGGATGATAAGAATCAGGAGTATAGATGTTCTCATGAAAACCCATTCATCAAAAAACTATATGATGATTATCTTGGTAAACCACTTTCAGAAAAATCTCATAAACTCCTTCATACTCACTATAAACCAAGACCACTTTATAACAGATAAAAAAGGCTGCATAATGCAGCCTTTTTTTATTAAAAATACTTGACAAAATGATACCAATATGGTATCATTTAAATATGGTTAGATCTATTAATAAAGAAACAGATGTTGCAATTAGAGTTTTAAAATTTGTAGCAAAATTTAATGGGCAGTTTAATGTTGAAGATTTATCGAATGAATTAAACTTGTCTATTCCTTTTTTAAGGAAAATATTACAAATTCTTGCTAAAAATGGAATTTTATTTTCAAAAAAGGGTAAAAATGGTGGTTTTTTGCTTGCCAGAGATCCAAAAAAAATCTTTTTAATTGATATTGTTAATATTTTTCAAAATGGAATTGAATTTTTAAATTGCATAGATGAATATGGTAATGAATGCCCTGATATAAAAACCTGTTTACTTAGAAAAAAGTTGTTAGATCTTGAGATTATCATGAAGAACAATTTTAGTTCAACAAGTATTTTTGATTTAATATAAGTGTTATATTTTTTTGTTTTTTGTGTTAGTGAGTATTAACTAACAAAAAGGAGGGAAAATGTTAAGAGAAATTATAGTTATCGATGAGGAAAAGTGTAATGGATGTGGACTGTGTGTACCGAATTGTCCTGAAGGAGCTTTACAGGTTATTGATGGAAAAGTAAGACTTGTTTCTGATCTACTTTGTGATGGACTTGGTGCCTGTGTGGGGGAGTGTCCATTAGGAGCGTTAAAAGTTGAGAAGAGAGAAGTTGAGCCATATGATGAAAGAAAGGTTATGGAGAATATAATAAAGGCTGGTGCCAATACAATAAAGGCGCATTTAAAGCACCTTTATGAGCATAATCAATTAGCCTATCTCGAAATTGCGCTTCAGGTATTAAAAGAAAAAAATTTAAATATACCAGATTATAAGGAGGGAAAAATGGAAGGTTTTTCCGGTTGTCCGGGCTCAAGAGTTATGGATTTTAGTGATGTTCCATCTGAGGAAAGCTCCGCAAAGGTAGCATCACAATTAAGGCAGTGGCCAATTCAACTTCATCTAATAAGCCCTGAAGCACCTTATTACTCAAAAGCTGATGTTTTGATTGCTGCTGATTGTACTGCATTTGCTTACGGAAACTTTCACAGTGATTTTATCAAAGGAAAATCTATAGCTATTGCCTGTCCAAAGCTTGATGAAGGACAGGATGTATATGTTGAAAAGATAAAAGCACTGGTAGATGTTGCAAAAGTTAATACTTTTACTGTGGTGATCATGCAGGTACCATGTTGCCGTGGACTTTTACAAATGGTAGTGGAAGGTGTATCAAAAGCTTCAAGAAAGGTCCCTATCAAATATGTAGTTATTGGGCTTAAGGGAGAACTTCTTGAAGAGGAATGGGTTTAATAGGAGGGTTTATGTACCTTGAAAGTGTAATTTTCTTTTCAGAGCTTTCAAGAAAGAAGATTGAACTATTAAAGGGAAACTTTTTTGGTTATTTTGTTTCTTCTTTGCTTGCAGGTTTATACGTCGGATTTGGTATAATTTTGATTTTTTCAATTGGTGGACAGCTATTTTTAGAAAATAGTCCATTTCTAAGATTTATAATGGGTGTTTCTTTTGGGGTTGCCCTGACTCTAGTAATATTTGCTGGTTCTGAACTCTATACTGGCAATACGATGGTTATGACTTTTGGGGTTATGAATAGAGAAGTTAAAATTTTAGATCTTATTCTTGTATGGTTAGTTTCTTATGCCGGAAATCTAATAGGGAGTTTATTTATTGCTTATCTTGTATATGCTTCTGGTTTAACAAATAGCTTTACTTACCTACTTGAAAAGGTTTCTATTGCAAAGGGAAGTTTGCCAGCTTTACCACTTTTAATTCGTGGTTTTTTGTGTAATTTGCTTGTTTGTCTTGCTGTCTGGATGAGTGGTAGAACAAAAGAAGATATTGCAAAAATTTTTCTCATTTTCTGGTGTCTTTTTGCCTTTATAGGCTCAGGTTTTGAACATTCCATTGCAAATATGAGTTTACTTGGAATGGGTGTTTTTCAAAAAAGTTTAAGCTGGAGTAGTTTTTTCTACAACCTACTCTGGGTAACTATTGGAAATACTATTGCAGGTGTTGTTTTGGCTTTTTCTTATTATTTAATCTCGTTTAGAAAAAATTAGGAGAAAACTTATGGAAAAGCTTGTAATCATTGGTGGAGGGATGGCTTCAGCAAAGCTTTGTGAGGAATTGGATAAAGGAAAGTTTAAGATTACAGTCATCAGTAAAGAGAAAGAATCAAATTATGATAGGACAAAGTTAATCTACCTCTTAAAAGATGAAAACCCAGAGAATTTTTTCTTGAATACACAACAATGGTTTAAGGAAAACGGAATAAAATTGATTTTAGATACTGAGGTTGTTGATATTAAAAGGGATGAAAAAATTGTGGTTACTTCTACTGGTGAAAATATTTCATATGACATACTTGTGCTTGCTACTGGTTCACATCCTTTTATTCCACCTGTTAAAGGTCTTGATTTACCAGGAATTTTTGCAATGCGAACCCTTGATGATGTTTATAAATTAAAAGAAATGCTTAAGGGAAAATCAAATGTAATGGTTGTTGGGGGAGGTTTACTTGGATTGGAGCTTGCTCTTGTAATTAAGCAGCTTGGTAAAAATCTTTTTATTTCACACCTTACACCCACAATTATGGAAATGCAGCTATGTGAAAGAGCTGGAATTTTTCTACAGAAAAAACTCGAACAAAAGGGGATAAAATTTATAACTTCAAATTATGTAGTGGAATTTTTAGGCTCTACTGCGGGAGTTGAGGAGGCAATTTTTAAAGATGGGCAGAGAGTAAAAGTTGATCTTGTACTTTTTAGCTGTGGAATAAAGCCTAATATAGATTTGGCAGGAAAAAGTGGACTTAACTATAACAAAGGAATTGTAGTTGATGAACATTTGAGGACTAATGATCCATTTATATTTGCAATAGGTGAATGTATAGAGTTTAAAGGTAAAACTTTTGGACTTGTTTCACAGGTTTATGAACATGCGAAATTTTTAGCAAACTATCTATCAAAAAGAGATGACAACTTGAAATATCAACCATCTCCTTTACCACCGACAAGGTTAAAATCTGATATTCCAGTCATAAGCATGGGAAAGTTTTCTGAAGAAAGTGGCGATGAAGTTGTTTATTATGTTGATGAGCATAACTTAATTTTTAAAAAACTAATTATAAAAGATAATAAGCTTGTTGGTGCTAATTTTGTGGGAGATGACTTAAATGTTGACGCTGTTTCTATCTATTACAGCACAAAAATGCCATTACCATTAAATAGGGCAGATATACTTTTCCCTGGAAGTAAAGCATCTGAAATGATAATGGAGGCTGAAAACTGGCCAGATAATCTTCAGA
>FWPV01005332.1_pt1 | contig 22426 bp, 13 predicted proteins | sample 2228371 | NCBI WGS metagenome assembly FWPV01 (sample SAMEA103939776, study PRJEB20133) | metagenome | reverse complement strand
AAATTAATATATCGGATAGAGGCTGTACTACCCCAACTTCCTGAACATGTAGCTAATGCAGCAGAAGCAGTTGTAGATGCAATAACCAATCCCGAACAGCTATCTTTTCTTGGTGAAAAACTTGATATTTTGACGGAATATGTAGTCAATCAAGGTGTCTCTCCTGAGGCAATAGCAACAGCAGCTGCAGAAGCTGCACAAAATCCGTATATACTAGGACAAACGCTTGACCTAATCGGAAATCCAATAAATAATCTACGACCTGAAATTTTAACAAATTTACCAGATTTTTTAATGGAAGTTTGGAAAGCAGCTTTAAGAAACCCTGAAATAACAGTAGCAGTGGGGGTGATATTTATATTATTGATCTTTGGCAAAACTATTTATACTAAAGTAATAGAATATCTTATTCTACCCAGTCCTCCAGAGGATTTAAGTAGTATTCCTGAAGAAATAAAAGAAGCACTTAGAGATTATATTTTCAGGTATATATTGAGTAAAGGTAAAATAAAAAACATGCGAGAAAGATATGATTCAGATGAAGAGAAACCAATACTTTCTATAGGAAAATGGCAATTTAGATATGAAGGATCTACAAGAATCAGAAATATACAAACGCATTTCTTTACTCCTTTAGATAAAAGAACAAATGAACCAGGTACAACTCTCGGAATATTAGTAACTTATGATAAAAAAGGCAGAATGATACGATATCAGTTTCAATCAAAAAAAGAAAAAAAATGACAAAAGATAATGTTAATCAAAACTAAATTATCTAACTATCTTTTTTCATAAAAGAAAGTAAGAAAATTAATACAACTACCACTCCATTTGACCATTCTTATCTTTTGCTCAATGGTGGCAATATTATGCCCAAAGTCTTTGTGATGATGAGTGGGGGTGTGGACTCTTCGGTGGCTTGTGGGGTGCTTGTGCAAACTGGATATGAGGTTGTGGGGGTGTTTATGAAATGCTGGTCATTAGAGTCGCTGAGGCAGATGAACTTGCCAGATAGTTTGTATGGTTGTTTTTGGGAGGATGATTTACAAGATGCTAGTTTGGTTGCCAAAAAACTTGGTGTGCCTTTTGAAGTATGGGATTTTGAAAAAGAGTATAGAGATCGTGTAGTAAAGTATATGATTCGGGAATACCAAAGCGGTCGAACCCCTAATCCAGATGTGATGTGTAATGGTCAAATCAAGTTTGGAATTTTTTATGAAACTGCCACTGGCAAGGGTGCTGATTTTGTGGCTACTGGTCATTATGCTAGAATACAAAATGGTAAAATTTGTAGAAGTCTAGACAAAAATAAAGATCAAACTTATTTTCTATGGCAAATTAAAGCCAATCAAATACCTAAAATCCTATTTCCAATAGGAGAGTTTAAGAGTAAAACAGAAGTTCGCCAACAGGCTGAAAAATTAGGACTAGCAACTTCTGCCAAGCCAGACTCGCAAGGTTTGTGTTTTGTAGGCAATACCCCGCTAAGAGAGCTTTTAATGAACACTTTAGGACGAAAAGAGGGGGATATTTTGGACATTGAAAGCGGTAAATTGCTAGGCAAACATCCGGGAGCTTTTTTATATACCATCGGTCAAAGAGAAAAATTAGGCCTGAGCGGCGGTCCGTGGTTTGTTTGTAAAATTGATGTAGAAGCTAATCAAGTTTGGGTGACTCATGGTCAAAAGCAAACCCCACTGTATAGCCGTGAGCTAGTGGCTAAAGAGCTAAATTGGCAAGTGTCGCCTAGCTCCAATCGTTTCAGATGCACTGCTCAAACTAGATACAGACAAACAGCAATGGCTTGTGAAGTTTTTTTATCAGAAGAGCAAACACAAGTAATTTTTGATGAGCCGGTGAGAGCCGTCACCAGTGGACAAAGTATTGTTTTTTATGACAACGAAGTTTTGCTTGGGGGTGGGGTGATTGTATAGCCACCAGTGTTTTTTGCTAACGAGGCTAAAAAATACTACAACTATAAATTAAGAAATTTTTAAGGTAAAATCAGAAAACCAGAATTACTCAGACATAAAATCCTTATTTTTTGTAATACAAATTTGACATTATGTTTTTTTTGTGTTATATTAGTTTCAGACTATTAATCTTTTAATTATGTCTGCACAAGGTGAATTGAAGAGACACCAACAGTGGAGTAGAGCCAAGCAAGCAAATCCTAATGGTGATTTAAGAATCTTGGCTGGTGATCGGGATGCAAGTTTCATTCCGAAAGCAAGATTGGAGGGATTGTTTGAAATAGGAGCGACACAAAGATTGGGTCCAGACTGGACAAGAATGCACAAGATACTCTTTTGGTTTTTAGAACGACGCTTACCTTTGGTAGGTGGACGTTTGGCAGAAATAATCCTGTATTCTAAGTTGGAGTATTTAAGAAGATTCAAGAATAAAACAAGTTTAACAGATGAAGAAGTAGGTAAATTAGTGAGTGATTATATCGAAAGTATAATCAAAACAATAAATCAAGAAATTAAAGGAGGTAGAATAAGTCACTTTCTGCGTGCTGTTTTAGGTAATCAATACAAGGATTTATTAGCTTTTATATTTGGATTGTATGACACTGCTATGAGTGGTTTGATAGAAGGAGAAGGAAAGAGACTTTCAAGAAGATTGCTTAGAGAGCGGTCAAGTGAAATAGAGAGAAACCTAAAAAATAGGGGAGATTCTGTTGATACTTTAATTGGATCTTTAGATGAAATAACAACAGGGCATGCAATGGATAATAATACCAAAGACGAATTAACATCATTATATCTGCTTGCTATAATGGTAATACATAACCCTAAATTAATACCAGTTCTAGATGCACTTGTCAATACGGAAATGCCTGCTGATAAATTAGATGACCCTGCAACAGGAGGGATTAGAACATCTAGAAAAAAAGCATCAATAGATTTAAATGTTACAGATGATCCTTCTTTCCAAGAAATGAAAAGATTATTTGGTCCTGCCAATATGGATTGGAGACTTTTATATATCCTATACTGTAATACACAATTACGGAGTCTTCCGCAGTTAGAAGCTAATTTACTAGAAGAATTAAAAAGACCTATAAGCATAGCTGCTTCTAATGTAAATAACCCTTTGTTTGACTACACACTTTGGGCTTTTTGGGAAAATCTTAAGATTTCTGGAGCAGAAGAATGGCAATCTTGGATGTCAAATGTTCTTAAGGAAAGAATTAATTACATGCTTCGATGTGTACCACAGAAAGGAAAAGATGATGAAATTAAGCCAAACTTGGTCTGGGCAATGTTTAATAACTGTAGAGTAGGTTTTAATTTATTGACTGATAAAGGTAGAATTGCTAATAAAACTAGTGGAGCAGCTGCAAACATTAGTACTTTGGCAGAAGTAGCAAAAAAACTACTTAATATCGAACATTTCCAACTATCTACAGAATTATTTTCCAAAAATGTATCTGAAATAGTTGAGTCGATAGACACTTTTTTCAACACAAGAAAAGTTTATGATAATGCTACACATTTACCCAAGCCTGTAGAAAAATTTTTGGTTTCTGCGGCTGCCAGATCGCCAGAAGTTTGTATGCTTTTGATTAAACTTTGTGCTAATACAATACTTGAAATTATTCAAAAACCTAGTAACTACACTCAATCTACATCAGCAGACATTGATTCTCTTCGTCAAAAAGAATTAGCTCAATTTCAAGAATTTATGCGTGCTATTAGGAGCTTTATAACCACAGAAAACAAAAGTAAATATGGTCAAATAGTCCAGATAATAGAACAAACTTATAAACTTTTACTAAAAGAAATAGAAGATACTATACCAAAAAGTCAAGAAACTCTATTACAACAAAGATTTACAAAGCCTTCTGGTGTAAAGGGTATGAAAAGTCTAGCACAAACAGCTAGAAATCAATATCTATCGGCTTTTTCTCAAACAACTAATTCTAATCAAATAGTTCAGTCTGCTTACAATCCAATAAAAGATTTGTGCACCAAACTACAGACCTTAGTGTCGAATTTACAGTAGTTCTAATTCTTATTCTGAACAATTACTGTTAGTCTAGAAAATGGTACTTCTACTTTAATCTGAATTTTTAATGCATCCACATCAATAGTGGAAATTCCTAAAAAACCAAAAATTGTTTGATTATGAATAGCCCACTAACTTTTACTCAACCAAATTTTGAACAATACCTGCAAACTTAAACTTAGCAATATTATCTATTGTGGTTTGAGTAATGGCGGTGAGAGCTTCTTTAGTAAAAAAAGCCTGGTGTGAGGTCAAAATCACATTGTTAAACAGAAGTAATTGAGCTAAAATGGGATCTCGTACAACCTCGTTGGAAAGGTCGTTAAAAAAATACTCTTTTTCAAATTCATAGACATCTAATCCAGCTGCTTGAACTTTGCCAGACTTTATAGCTTCAACCAAGGCCTCACCATCAATCAAACCCCCACGAGAAGTGTTTAAAATAATCACTCCGTATTTCATTTTATCAAAAGCAGATTTATTTAGAAGATGGTAAGTTTCGGAAGACAGTGGGCAGTGTAGAGTAATAACATCTGACTGGGTATAAATTGTGTCTAGGTCAACATATTTTGAACCAATTTTGTCAGCTAACTGTTGGTTTTGATATTTGTCATAAAGTAATACTTGCATCCCAAAGCCGTGTAAAATTTCCGCTACAATACTACCTATCTTACCAGTTCCTATAATTCCAGCGGTTTTACCAAAAAGATCAAACCCAAGTAAACCCTCTAAGCTATAATTATTATCTCTGGTGCGATTGTAGGCTCGATGGATTTTGCGATTTAGTGACAATAGCAAAGCAATAGTGTGTTCAGCCACACTGTGGGGAGAATAGGCCGGAACTCTAAAAACTTTAATACCAATTGATTTGGCATACTCATAGTCAACATTGTCAAAACCAGCACACCTTAAAGCAACTGTATCAATTTCTAACTCTTTTAGTCGATTCAAAATAGGCTTATCTACCACATCGTTCACAAATACACAAACAGCTTGAGCTCCAACAGCTTTTGCAAGATTTTGCAAACTAATTTTTTCTTTAATATAAATGGCCCTTAATTTGTTAGAGTGGGTCTGATTAAAGGTAGAAATTTCTCTATCAAAAAAATCTATATCGTAACTTTTGGAGTCAAAGAAGACAATATTTGTTGTATTTGAGCGAATGTTTTGAGAAGTAGACATAATAATTTTATCAAAGTTAAATAATAAAAAACTAAATAAACAGCAGGTCCTTTCTCTGATTTATGCTGATATATCCAACCAAACTTAACTTAACAAACTCTCCGTTTTGACTAACTCCCCAAAAGTCAACCTCACCATTAAGAATGATTTTAATCTGTTGCTTGTGAAAAATATCATTCCTTTTACAAATTTCTTCCGACCTTGCACAAAAAACTAAACTCCAATAGCCATCGTAATTAACTGGTGAGACTATAGCTGCTTCTGAGATATACCCCAAGCTCGCTTGCAAGTTTTCAGAACTGATTTGTGTCCGATAGTTCCCTAATTGCGGATTTCGAGATCTAAGGGTAAGTGGTGTAATCGAGCTGTCTATTGCAGACCTGTCTATTTCGTACCAATCAAAAAAATATGTAGTTTTGCGATTTGCAAATAAATCTACAGTTGGCTGAATTAAAATACTTGCAGTTAAATTAGCCCACTTTGAATTTTCGTAAAAATAATTATAAGTGTTCAACCTTACAAAACACAAAACTACAGCAATCCCAATATACACTATCAATAAAGACAAAAACAGTCTCGATAAGAGTCCAGGTCCCCGATTTTTTCCAGTTTTTTTTACTTCAAGTCTAGTTGTTTGAAAATCGTTTTTTTGTTGATTTTTGGTAAAATACTCATATTCTGAACTTTCAGGGTGCACCTGCGCTGTGGATTGTGGCTTAGATTGACTGAAGGAATCTGGTTTTCCTTCTAAGGGGGTAGATGTTTCTGTTAGAAACTCTTCTTCAGCAACTTGGTTTACAGACTGGTTTTTGGTGTTGTTCATTAGTTATTTGATTTTTGTTGGTTATAAATAGAACAATTTCGCTTCGCTTAGAGATGATTTCTAAAAGTATGATGGAAGCTTGCTTCGTTTTTGGCTAATTAAAAGTTTGTATAGACACGACTACATTAAACTATGATAAATTTCTAAAAGTCTATTGTATTTGGCTACTCTTTCACCTCTGGCTGGAGCTCCTAGCTTGATAAACTCACTTTGAGCAGCAAAAGCTAAATCTGACATAAAATCATCTGTAGTTTCACCACTTCGGTGACTAACAACTGTGATATATTGATGATCTTTAGCTTTGTTAATCATTGTACAAGTTTCGGAAACACTACCAATTTGGTTCAGTTTTATTAAAACTCCGTTAGCAATTTTGTTTTGCAGACCAACTTTTTCAAATCTTTCCGGATTAGTTACAAACAAATCGTCACCAATTAAATGAATCTTTTTTCCTAACATTTCGGTCATTACTTGCCAACCCAAAACATCGTCCTCACTAAAACCATCTTCAATCGAAATTAATGGATAATTATCAACTAATCTTTGATACAATTCGGTCAAAGTAGTCTGATTAAACTCTTGGTTATCGACTATGTAAATGTTTTTTTCTGGAACAAAAAATTCGTTCGCTGCGGCATCCAAAGCTAGTTCACAATCAATCTGACTATAACCACTTTGAGTTATAGCATCCATCAAATAGTCCAGTGCTCTTTCTGTTGGCATTTTAGAAGCATCTTGAAAATAGTTTTCATTGTTTTTACCGTCTGCGGAATCACTGAAACTAGGAGCAAATCCACCTTCATCGCCCAAAGCTGTACTTTTGCCGCTTGCATGTAAAATTTTTTTCAGGCTATGATATATTTCTGAAGCTATTTGCACATCTTGTAAAATATTCCCACTATTTGGCACTATCATAAATTCTTGGATACTAATTCCATTATCTGCATGTTTACCCCCGTTCAAGACATTACACATTAATCTTGGGAATTTTGGAGCAGCCGGTAAAGTGCTAAAGTAAAGTCTTCTCAAATACTGCCAAAGTTCTAAACCTGCCATTTTAGCAAAAGCACGATGAGTGGCCATTGATACAGCTAAAATCGCATTCGCTCCGAGCTGACTTTTATTACCAGAAGTGTCTAAGCTTAGAATTAAATTATCCACATCTAATGCTGATGAAAATTCTTTATTTAAAACTTTCTCTAAAATAATGGTATTAATATTCTTAATGGCTTTTTGAACTCCTTTACCATGAAAATCTTTATCACCATCCCTCATTTCCAAAGCTTCATATGTTCCCGTAGAAGCACCGCTGGGGACACTAGCCTTGGCACTAACTTTCTTACCATTCTGATCGAGCACAACCATACAACTAACAGTTGGCAGACCACGGGAATCTAGTATCCAACTAGCCTGTAAATCAACAATATAAGCCATAATACCTTGTATTAAAATTTAACTAAAGCAATTTTACTAGTATTTATTACGATAAAAATGTCAAGGTTATACTCACAAACTTTACAGAATCTAATTTACAAAATCTTTGTTAAGTGTGATATCAGCCAGATCATAGTGATATTCCTAAATTTTAGGATATTTATAGTATTTTAGCAAATTATAATTTTAGTTGCTAATTTTAATATTTCCGATTTATTTAGATTTAATCTATAATAAACGATAAAAATAGAAATTTGTATTTGACAAAATTTGGAAAATTTTTTATTTTGTTTAGCAACATTAGCAAGACCTTGCTAATAAAAAACAAAAAATTATTTTGTGTATATTATGTCCGCAAATCTATTATCTTTAATAGACCAATTTTTTGACGATGGCATTCGCCCAATTACATATGCTCTTAGCAGACCAGTCACTTCTCCGGCTCTTAATGTAAAAGAATACAAAGACCACTACGAAGTTAGCTTGGCTGTTCCGGGTATTGATCCTCAAAAGGTGAAAGTAGAGATTAAGGAAAATATCCTTACTGTATCTTTTGAGGATGAAAAGAAAGAGGTTAATAAAGATGGTGATGTAATCAGACAAGAATATCATGAATATGTTAGCTTTAGTCGATCTTTATCACTACCTAAAAATGTGGACAGTAGTAGCATTAAAGCTAAATACAACAGAGGCATCTTAAGTATTAACATTACTAAATTACCAGAAGCTCAACCAAAAACAATTAATGTGGAGGTAGAAGAGTAGTTTCTATTTTTTCTTTCTATCTCTTTATTTAGACCCCCCAATGAGGGGGCTGTTTTTGTAATAAAATTCTATCAAATACTATAAATATTAAATATGAAGTCACAAAAATTTAAATAAAAATAAAGCCCCTTTATATACATTGTTAGTAAAAGCATACATTTGATTCAATCAAATAAGTGTTGTGTTGATAAGAATTTTTTGACAAAATATTCAGAATAATTTCCACTTTGACAGTGGCACTATCAACATTCCAAAACGACCAATTAATATGGGACACGAAAGGTCTACCTAAACCAATTCAAGAAAATGAAAATATAATTTTTGTGGTTAGGGAAGACCTTGTTTTGGTTATGTTTAAAGTTTTACAATTGTTAATTGTATTTTTGGGTTTGCTTTTTCTTAGGACAATTTTAGTTGGTTTTTTGGATACTTTTTGGATGGCTTTTTATGATTTATTCTTTTTAAGCATAAATGCTTTACTTATTCTTTATTTTACCCTCTATTTTCATAACTATTACTTATCGATGCAGATAGTGACTAATTTAAGGGTAATAGACATTGAACAAAATGGTTTGTTCACTAGAAAGTCTAACCAATTAGCGGTTAAAAATATAGAAAATGTAACTTATACACAAAATGGACTGCTGGCCTCAATTTTTAATTATGGTAATGTAGTCATAGAAACTGCCGGTGAACATGATCCAAGCAAACAAGATGGGGGTTTTATTTTTGATAATGTTCCTCGACCTGCTGAGATTGTGGAAAAACTCAAAGCTATCAATTTAAATGATAGAATTTTATTTGCTAATATTTCGGCAGGAGCTAATGCCCAAGCAATGAAAGAAATTATAAACAAAAGACTAGTTGATAATGATAGTCCGCGAAACTAGATTTAGTGTGTTGTTGTAAAATGCTAAAAAACGATTGAATAGTTTTTAAGATTATTACCTAGTCTAAGACTCTTAATTTAATTTTGCGAAAATTTACCAGCCTAATATCATATCAACTTCTTTAGAATTTGGTGCTAACATTACCATTACAAAACCCAGACTCTTTCAGCTACGAGATCGTTTCTGGTATTACCATTCCAAGTATTTTGAGTTAACTTAGCTTCTAACCAAATATTTTTAGGGAGGTTGATTTGCAAAAATTGCTGTTTTATTTGCTCATCTAGATTAAAAATAGTTACAGAAATTTCTGGTTTTAAGTTTATTCTAATATGCCTACCCTCTTGACCAAGCCATCTTAAAGAATAACTCTCCAAATTAAACACAAACTTAGGAATTGGAAAATCCTGACCAAAAGGGTCCAAATTCCACACTTTCTGAAGTAAGTCTGTATTCAAATCGTTTACTGTTAGCCAAATATAAGATGGGTTGGTGCTTAATACTTGCAATTGCGGTGGAACAGTAAAGTTATCCGGTACAAAAACTTGGTTTGGTTTAGTAAGATTTTGAGCTTGATGTGCTAATACTTGTTGTAAGATTTCTTTCACTTTTGGTAAATCCACAGTATTACAAGTGAAACCTGCTGCTCCGGGATGCCCGCCAAATTTCGTTAGCCATTGACTAGCCTGTTTCATAGCCTCAGGTAAGTGGAAACCTTCAGGAGCTCTCAAACTGGCTACAGCTTGATCGCTCTCGATAGAAACAACTATGCATGGCAAAGCAAATTGAGTTACAAACTTGGAAGCTAATAAACCAATAATACCTTTATTCCAATCACCTTCTAACCATATGCAAGAGTAGTTTTGAGCAATTTGGGTGCTTACATTTTGAGCTAAAACTGCACTGATTTGTTTAACCATATTTTTTCGCTCTTCGTTAGTAGCAATTAACTCTGAAGCTAAAAGATCAGCTTTTTCTAAAGAATCAGCGAGTAAAAGTTGAATCGATAAGTTTGCATGACTAATACGACCAGAAGAGTTGAGAATGGGGGCAAATACAAAAGCTAGATCCTGACTATTTAGTTTATAGCCTTGATTAATTTTATCTTGCAAGCCTGTTTGTAGTAGTAAGCTTTTGAGACCAAGATAAGAATGTTTATTTTCCTGTAAAATTTGAATACCAGTTCTGACTAATAATCTATTAGTTGTGTCCAAAATACTTTGACAATCAGCCATCGTGCCAATTGCCACAAATCCAAGCAGATGGTTTAGTTTTTGAACAATAATTTTTTTGGATAAAACTTGATTTAATTGTTTGCTAAATTTTATGATACTAGAATTTTCTTGAATAGCTTGCAAAAAGTAAGCCAACCAAACCACACAAAACCAAGCAACCCCTACCCCAGTTACTGAATGACTGAGAAACTGACCATGCCTTTTGTCTTTGTTGTGAAAAACTTGTCTAGACCATGTTCGATAAAACTCTAAAATTGAGCTGTCTAATTTAGATTCAAACCGTCTCCAAAAAGTATCAGGAATTTTAAGTTGATTTGGTTTTTGAGTAAAAAAATCAGACAAACGAGGATTGATTACTGCCAAAGCCTTTGGTAAATCGCCGTGTAAATGATGATGATCGGTAATTAGCAAATCACAACCGGAATTCATTATCAAATCAGCTTCTTGAGTTGAATTAATTCCGCAGTCAACGGTAATAATTAAATCATTTTCCACTGCTAGTTTTTTAGAAGCCTCTAAATTCATTCCGTAACCTTCTATAAACCTATCTGGAGCATAAAAACTGATTTTCTGTGGATCAAACCCAAGCTCAACCAACCCCCAGTACATAGTAGCAGTAGCAGTAACGGCATCTGTGTCGTAATCACTGTAGATACAAATTTTTTCTTGATTTACTAAAGCTTGCAGTAACCTAAGACAAAAAACCTCAATACCAAAAAGATAAGGTAATTTATCTTTAATTTGCTGAGGCGCTAATTGACTAAAAAAATAATCAAATTTGTACGAATTGCCTTTGGCAAAACGATTGTAATAGTCAATTAAAATTGGCGACATAATTCGGGCAGAAAACTAAATTTTGTCTTAGCTGTCAATATAGGCTTATGGTGGTATTAAAGTCTTTAAATATAAAAAATCTATAGTGTTGATGATTTTTCTCAAGAGTAGATAGAGAACAAGCCAAGGATGCTTTACTATTTAAAAGCAATATACAGGTTAGCACTTCACAACCAGAGCCCTTTCAAAAAAGTTTGTATAAAAATCAGTTTTACACCAAATACACATTGAAATCCCCTAAGTTGTCCGGATCTGCCCACTTGCGGTAGGCTTCGTCAAAGGTTTTGCCAACAGTCATAGCTTCTCCGGTTGATTTCATTAGTGGGCCTAGTTTTCGACTAACTCCAGTTAGTTTTTCCAAGCAAAATACAGGCCATTTAATAGCTACAAATTTAGGTTCGATTTTTCTGATTGGTTGCTCTTTGTAAACCACTTCTTGTTTTAATGACCAAGCATATTCAGGGTTTTTGTAATAGTCCAAGTCAAAATCAAACTCAGGTAATTTATCTCCCAAGATCACATTTGTTGCTAGTTCAGTAAGCGAAAATCCAAGACACTTGGACACAAAGGGCACCGTGCGGCTAGCTCTAGGATTGACTTCAATCACAAAAATCTCCCCATCTTTGATGGCACATTGTAAGTTACCAATACCCACCACTCCAAAAGCCTTGCTCACATCTCTGGTAATCTGAACAAGTTTGTCTTGAATACTCTTACTTAGGTTTTGGGCAGGAAACACACAAGCACTGTCTCCCGAGTGAATGCCAGCTTTGTCTAGTTGTTCAAGTATAAAACAGTAAGTTTTTTCACCGTCACTAATAAAGTCTATATCAACTTCAATAGCTCCATCTAAAAATTGATCAATAAGTAAAGGTTTAGCAAACCGTTTGTGTTTTTGAGTCTCTGCCCGGTTAAAAATATCATCTTCATCACTATTCTCTGTTCGTACAGAAGAATTTGAATTGTTTACATTTGTAGTCTCAAAAGTACTAGCATATTGCTCAAGATAATCTAAAACTTCCTCTCGTGAATAAACAATTCTCATCCCCTCACCACCAAGCACGAACGATGGACGAAGAAGGACTGGATATTGTAGTTCTTCCACTTTTTGCAAGACTTCCCGCCTGCTCCAAGCAATTCGCCAATCTGGCATTTTATAGCCTAACTCACCAATAATTTCACCAGTCTTTTGACGATTTTCAGCTAAGTGAATGGCTTCAGCAGTGGTACCCAAGATCTTAATTCCTCGATTTTGCAGTGGCTCGGCTAGGTTGATCGCTGTTTGACCACCAAATTGAGCAATGACTCCCAGTAGGCCATCTTTTTCATTGTTCACAATTTTTTCGACAAAATCTGGAGTTAAAGGTTCAAAGTACAAACGATCAGAAGTAGAATAATCGGTAGAAACTGTTTCAGGATTGTTGTTGATGATAATAGCTTTGATACCCTTTTTTTGTAAAGCTTGCACAGCATGCACGGTAAGGTAATCAAATTCCACTCCTTGACCAATACGGATCGGTCCAGAGCCAAGAATAATCACTTTGCGGGGTTCGTTGTGCATCTCCAAACCTTTTTTACAAACATGATACATCAGTCTTTCGTTATAGTTTTGGTTTTCGTAAAACAAAGGTAGTTCATTTTTAGAAATCCACAAAAAACCGTTGACTTTGTCTAATTGCAATCTAGGCATGCTCAAATCTCCTTTAACCGAGACATCAAAAACCAAAGTTCTTTTTTTAGTTCCAGCAAACTCCCAGTCCCGCACTTCCAACAAAGAAATAATTCGATCCAATCGCCAGCCAGTTTCTTCTTGTATAATCTTATCCAACCCTTCTTTAATTGAACTACTGCCATCAAAATGTCCACCAATTACTCCCCAACAATTCGGCAAAAATTTTCTTTCTGCTCTTCTCTTTTGCACAAAAACCTTATTTTCTTGGTTCAGCACCACTGCATCCAAAACCAACTCTCGACCATCTTTTTTGGCCTTGTCAATAAGATAATCAAAATTTGGCTCAAATTGATAATACAATTGTTCTGTAGCTTCGTTTTCCGATCCGTGTGTGGAATAAAAGTAAGGTGTTTTAGCTTCAAATTCTCCAGCACAGGTATCCACCATTTTGTAGCAATTGATTCGTCTAAAAATATTATCTTTAATTTCGTATAAACTATAAAGTTTGTGAGTAAACCAAGGATGAATGTCTGTAATTTCTGTAATTTGATCAGGAGTTAGACCAATTGCAAAAGACTCAAAAATTGATTTTAGACGAGCTGTATTTGGGTTAAGATTGATTCCTAGTAACGGTAAAATTTTGGCTAACAAATTATCCCCAGTTTGGTAAAAAATGGTTTGCAAACCAACTTGACTGGCAACTTTAACAAATTCTGCACTGTCATCAATTAACAATATTTTCTTAGGATCAAGTCGTAATTGTTTGGCTATATTTTCAAAATATACCGGCTCATTTTTGAGCACCCCCAGTCGGCAAGAAGCAAAATAATCTTTGAAATAAACTCCATACTTTTCGGCATACTCGGTATTGCGAAGACTAAACTGATTTTTGGCTAAATATTTTAAGCGATATTTCTCTTGGTTGGTGGCTACATACAAAGGAATCCCCAGATTTTGCAAAAGTCTAGCAACTTTCAGATTTTTCTCAATATACCCTCCATCAGTGGCAAACCAAAAGTCCAAAAATTCGTCCACAGTCTTTGACCAACCTAGCTTATCTAAATGTGGTAGTAGAATTTGCTTGAGATCTTTTTGACCCATTAATGTTTGAGTAAACTCTTCAAAAGAAAAAAACTCTCCAATAAAAGTATCCACTTTTTGTCCATCGAATCCAGCTTGCCTAAGGCTAAAAGAAAGGTTAAAAGAGGTCGTCAAAACTCCGTCCATATCAAACAAAACCGCCTGCAAATTTTCAAAAGGAGATTTTTGTTTAGCTATCTCTGCTCGAATATAGTCACCAAATAGTGGCAAATTCTGTTTTTGTAGTGATTTAATTGATTCTAGTTTTTGGGGGTCTATCTGAGCAAGCAATTGACGAACATGACTGTATAACCACCGATCATTTTTCTCAAACACTTCATAATATCCAGACCATTGATTTTGTATTTCTTCTAAACTTAACCACACAGCTTGACCTTCAGAACTGCTTTGTAACTGATTTTGAGTAGTTTCGGCATAATAAAAAATGGTCTCATAACCCACCCTAGTACCCTCATTCTCAATAACATTGACTACTTTCGCCAGCGGCAAAACAAAATCCAGGTCTTCAGGCATCAACCCTACTTCCTGCTCTACTTCTTTGATCCAACCTAAAGGGTTTCTAACATCGTTTACAAACCCTCCCACATTCAAAAATTTTTGAGAGTGTAAAATCGGTTGAGTAACTGCATATTTATCTAATTTTGGATTATAAATTATACCGTGTGCTGATTTGCCCAAGTCTGTCCTACAAAGAGTTGATTCAGAACGGCCAAAATCGACTGTAGTAGTCACTAAAAAATCCACAAAAGGATCAAAACCTAACATTTTACATATTTTTTGAGCTGGGAATATCTCTTCGTCACTAATATAGTGACCAACTCCTTGTTTTGCTAAAAATGCGGATATTTCTGGTTTTGTTCCAAACTTATCTGCTATTCGCAGATTTTCGGGTGAGTTTTTGAGAGAAGTAATATCAGTCTTTTGTTTGACTATTTCTGCAAGCTCGCTTCCCCATATATCGTATTTTAAGTCTAAACTGACAATGGCCTTATACATCGCTTCTTCAAAAGAACGGCCTATAGCCATCACTTCTCCCGTAGATTTCATCGTTACTCCAATGGTTTTGTCTAACTCTGGAAACTTGTCGTCAGGCCAGCGAGGAATTTTGATAACTACATAGTCAAGAGCTGGTTCAAAAAAGGCGGTATTGCCAGTAATGTCGTTGGTAATTTCAGGTAAAGTTTTGCCAAGAGCAATTTTAGTATGTACTCGAGCAATCGGATAACCAGTAGCTTTGGATGCTAGAGCTGACGAACGGCTAAGACGGGGATTAACTTCAATTACATAATATTCCCCAGTGTTGCGATTAAAGGCAAATTGGACATTACAACCTCCACAAATATTTAAAGACTCGACAATTTCCAAAGCTGCTGTACGTAGTTTTTGGTGATCTTGATCAGACAAAGTTTGACTAGGAGCGATCACCATAGACTCACCCGTATGTACTCCCATTGGATCAATATTTTCCATATTACACACACAGATCTTATTGCCTACATGATCTCTAAGCATTTCATATTCAAACTCCCCCCAACCTAATACAGATTTTTCTAGTAACACCTGACCAACCGGACTAGTTTTGATAGCTAGATCTAATTTCTCTTTTAAATCTCTGAGATTAAAAGCCGTATTTCCCCCAGTTCCACCTAAAGTAAAGGCTACTCTGAGGATCACTGGAAAACCAATTTGCTCGACAAATTCGATACCTTCATCCACACTAGACACACTTTTAGCGGGCAAGACTGGCTGACCAATTTTTTCCATCTGAAGCTTGAACAAACCACGATCTTCGCCAAGTCGAATTGACTTATAATCAGTACCAAGAAACCGCACATTGTACTTTTGCAAAATTCCCATCTCAAATAATTTGGAACTTAAATTTAGACCTGTTTGACCGCCAGCAGTTGCCAAAATTCCGTCAGGTCGTTCGACTTCCAGAATTTTTTCTATAAACTTAGGTTGCAGTGGCTCTATATAAACTTTGTCGGCAATATCAGGGTCGGTTTGAATAGTAGCAGGGTTGGAATTAACCAACACAGTCTCTACCCTTTCCTCACGAGCCGCCATGCAAGCTTGAGTACCAGAATAGTCAAACTCGGCAGCTTGACCAATAACAATAGGACCAGATCCGATGATCAAAATTTTTTTGGGTTTTGGTGGTGTAGTCATACAATGTAAGAAGATACTGTTGATTACTCAATAAATAATATACACAATTTTTAAATTGTTACTTGCTCTACAAATTAGTAGATGATAGGCTTTTACAATTCTACTTTTGACGAATCGTAAACAAACAGTTTGCCAAATTCTTTGCTCAATGTCTGAATAGACTCTATTATTTAGAATAAGTTTAGTATTTTCAAAGAAATGATGTCCTAATAAAACACAACTAGCCACAAAAAGCAGTTTTTAGAATTTTGATATGCCCCCACGAATTTAGTCTTTACAAAGTTGTTTCACAATGAATGTAAGTTGTAAATTTGCAAAAAGACTACAAAAACAAACTCTTAAGTAAAAAAATTATATTTGGCAAGGGTTAAAATTTTTGATATCTGTTTTTCGTATTAGTTGTTTTAAAAACGAATAACTAGTCCATAAATCTATTTATTATTTATTTACAACCCATTCAGCTTTGAAGCTAATTTTAAACGGATAGTATTGTGAAGTATTGAGAAAGACGACCGACATTTTATCGATTCTATTTTTCAGTATTTTTTGACTTAAAACAAGTTTTGTAATATACTAAAAAACATAACTAATTTTTACTATAGTAAATCTATGCTAGAAAATTTAATTTATTGGCTGGCTGTTTCCAGCATGATATTTTTTAACCTTTTGTGTATTGTGGGAATTATTTCTTTTGTGATGATCACTTCGGCTATTTCCAAGATAAAAAATAAAGCTGTGGAGGCTTTAGATACGGCCCAAGAAACCACAATACAAGTAGCTCAAACTTTGGAAGATAGTTCCAAATCAATTATTGTTGAACTATTTATATTTATCGCTGGTTTATTCTTCCCTTTCAAGAAAAAGAGCAGACTAGAAAAGTTTTTAGATAAGATAAGCAAATAGAATTTTCAAATAAAAGGTATAAAATCGAGATTTTTTGTGATAATAGCACACTGGTTTTAGACTTAAATCAAAAGCAGCTATAACTAAATTTAAATAGAGCAGTTTTTCTAAAAGAGTCTAACTATTTGATTCTAATTTAGAAAAGACAAATTCTAAAATTTCTTCTTTACCTTTTTTCTTGACTGTAGAAACTCGGAAAAGTTTGTCACCTATTTCTAAAATCTGGCTTAGTGTCCCATCAAAAAGTCTGGTCTGTTTGTGCAACATAGCTTGATTGAGTTTATCTATCTTGGTCAAAACTACTCCAAAAGGTATCTGTTTAAGTTTGAGCCAGCTTAGAAATTCTAGATCCATTTGTTGTGGTGGAATGTTAATGTCAATTAGGACAAATAAATATTCTAGATACTTTGATTTTAACAGAAAATCTTCCGTAGAATGTCCCCATCGCTGGCGGTCAGTTTTACTGCTTTTGGCAAATCCGTAACCGGGTAAATCGACAAAATAAAAACTGTTGTTAATTAAAAAATGGTTAATTAGCCTAGTCCTGCCGGGCTTGGACGAAGTTTTAGCTAAGTTACGGTTGTTGCATAAAAAATTGATCAACGACGATTTACCTACATTTGATCTGCCAATAAAAGCAAATTCAGGTAATTTTAGATCTGGAAACTCGTCCAGATGAACGCTGCTTTTAACAAATTTGGCTGAAGTAATTTGAGACATTGTTTTACAGCATCTATTTTTAGATCAAAGAGATATGAATGTTTATTTAGAATAAATTAGCCAACCGAAAAAACTATTTCAAGTCAATTTTTTTTAACTAGCATATCTAAATTAACTAAAATTTATATCTTTTTTTCTAAAATTGCCAAATAATTTTGGTCTCTAGCTCTAGCTTTTGATAAAAACAAGTCATCAAAATTTGACTAAGAAAGTTTTGTATTGTTTAATTACAACTTAATCGTGCTAATTGTCTTTGAACCATAGTTCTCAAAATTAACCAGATAATCACTCTATTTCTTAAAAATTATTTTACTTGCTTATGATAATAACCCCCATCAAAACTAAGCCCATTACCACCAAAGATACCGATCTTTTTCAAATTTTGGATGACTATATTCTTTCTTTAAAAGAAAACTCTGTGCTTGTTGTTACTTCCAAAATAGTAGCCATTTGTGAAGGCAGAGTTGTCCCCAAAGATATAGATAAAGACGAATTGATCGCACAAGAAGCCGATTTTTTTCTACCAAGATCTTCTAACAAATATAATGTGTGTCTAACCATCAAGAACGGTATATTAGCGGCTTCTGCTGGTATTGATGAGTCTAACGGAGATGATCACTATGTGCTTTTACCCAAAGATCCGCAGACTTCGGCTAATAGTATCCGTGATTATTTAAAAAAGAAATTTAATCTAAAAAACATTGGTGTAATTATTACCGACAGCATAACCAGCCCTCTAAGATGGGGAGTAAGAGGCACTGCTTTAGCTTATAGCGGTTTTAAACCATTCAAAAGTTATATAGATCAACCTGATATTTTTGGTAGAAAAATGCACTATTCCAAAGTGTTTTTACCGGATAACCTGGCCACATCGGCTTGTTTGGTGATGGGTGAGGGTGATGAAAGACAACCTTTGGCAATTATTGAAGATATAAACTTTGTAGAATTTGTGGATCAAAACCCTAGCCAAGAAGAGTTAGATAGCATTAAAATCGATCCTCAAGACGACCTTTATGCTTCTTTGCTTAAAAGTGTCCAGTGGCAAAAAGGGAAAAATAAGGGCTAAATAAATTATTCCAGTAGAAATCTTACCAACCTAACTCTAAAATTACTTAGAGTAATCTTTCTTTAATTAGAAATTAGATATTAAAATTTTGCAATATAACAGTCCGGGTTTGGGTGTTTTTATTTAAATTTATAAGATAATCGGAAATAAACTGAAAAAAATATCGAATTATCTTTGTTATAAAGACATCTTTATTAGTTAGTTTTCTGAAATAATTTAAATAATTGTTATTTTTGACATCGCCTAAACTCCCCTCAAAAAATCTAAATGACCGTTGTAAAATTGAGAAACTCCCGAAACTCCGTATTTTAGTTGAGCAAGACGATCCACCCCAAAACCAAAAGCTAAACCACCCCACTCGTTTGGATCGAGGTTCATATTTCGTATAACTTGTGGATGAATTGGTCCAGCCCCTGCACACTCAATCCATCCTGTATTTTTGCAAATTCGACAGCCCTTGCCGCCACAAAAAGGACAAGAAAAGTCTACCTCAAAACTAGGTAAAGTGAAGGGAAAATAGCTTGGTCGCAGTCTAATTTTAATGGTATCATCTTGAAAAAATTCTCTAAAAAGATGTTTAATTAAACCAGTGAGCTGGCCAACAGTGGTGTCTTTGTCCACTAGCCACATATCAAACTGAGTAAAATTGATGTCGTGGGTGGCATCTATATTTTCGTTGCGAAAAACAATTCCCGGAAAAACCACTCGAAAAGGTGGCTTATGCAGTTCAGCATAACGAGCAATATTGGCAGTTACTTGGGTTCGCATGACATAATTTTCTCCATTTTTATCTTTTTGGTCTAAAAAGAAAGTATCTTGCATGTCTCTAGACGGATGGTGCTCTGGTGAGTTGGGGGCAGTGAAGTTGTACCACTGGCTTTCCACTTGGGGGCCATCAAACACATCAAAACCCATTCTACCAAAAATATCTACCAATTCTCGAACAACCAAACGGATTGGGTGCAAACTTCCTTGTTTGTTTTGGTAATTAGGGCTACCAAAAGTTGGGTCAAAGTTAATAAATTTGTCTTTTGTTTGAGCCTCTTGAAGTTGTTGAATGCGAGTATCGCAGGCTAGTTTAATTTGAGCTTTAAGTTCGTTGATTTGTTTACCCAAATCTTTTTTCTGTTCACCGCTAGCAGTAGCTAACTGTTGTTTAATTTGAGCTACCTCACCCGAATTATTGAGCTCATCTCTTTTTTTTAAACACTCATTGACTGTTTGGCACTGATCAAAAATTTGTTTAAGATTCATAATTCATGTTAAAGTTAGTTTTGCAAAAAAATTTACCTCAGCTCTATAGAGGCAAGTTTAGACAAACTGTCCAAAAACTGCTCTTGCCAGAAGTTAACTTCATCACTAGTCAAAGTTCGTGTGTAACTAACAAATTTTAGGTTAAAATTGAGAACATCTTCAGTTTCAGTTAAGTTTAACCTTTCAATTGGTTGCACAAAAACTTTAAAATCTTGGTTATTTATTTGAGCTAGTAATTCTTCTATCTGATCAAAACGAAAATCTATTGGTACTTTGAGAGATAACGATCTAAAAATGGAAGGGTATAAACTTTCGTCGTAATAATTAGGATGAGTTTGAATTTTGTAGTTCCAGTTTGTTAAATCAAATTCAAAATACCAAAGATTTTTGGATAATGGCACTCCAAGCTCTTTTTTGAAACTGTTAGCTAATTGTAATAATCTGTAATCAATGTTTTGTCCTCGATACAAATACCCTTCCCCTACTCTGCTTAACGGCTGATCTAAAGGTAAAATCTGATAGTCATTATAAGTCTTAGCTAAAACTGTTAATCCAAGACTGGTAAGCAAATATGGATCATTAGTAGAGGTAATACCAGCTAGTAAAATTTTCTCCAATAATTGCTCGTCTATCACTTGATAAACTTTATTTAATTCAAAAATTCTAGGTTCTTTTTCTCCTCGGTTTAGGTTTGCCAAAAAACAATTACCAAGACTAAATAATAGACTATCTCTAAGTAAATTTTCTTGGGAACGGTAGGCTTTGAGTACTTTGAGAGTTTTTTGTGAGTCAAACACTTGTTTAGATGAGACAAACGGTCGAGTAATCACTTCATCAAAACCAAAAGTAGCTACCAGATCTACCAATTTATCAAAAGCATCAACCGCAGGAGTGCGAATATTTTGAATATGGGTGATTAAATTATGCTCTCTAAAATTTTCAAAACCGATAAGCTTGGAAATTTCTAACAAGAGATCGTATTTGTCGTTTAGTTCAAAATAATTTGGTCTAGGATACAAAATTTGTGTTTGGCGATCAAAGTTGCCTAATAAATCCAGTTTACTTTCGATTATGGGTTGCCAATACTGTAAACCCTGATCATCCAGTCTAGAAGCAATAAATGGCAAATCAACGACCACTCGACGAGAGTTATTCTCTAAAATTAAAGTTTTAACAGCGGATTTAAACTCTTGATTGCCGTGTTGTCTGTGCCAGTGAAAAACAGAACTAATCTGAAAATCAACATTCTCTTGAGAATCTAAAACCTCTAAAAGAGACAACAAACACACCAACATCTGACCAGATCGCACTCTCCCAGCCCAAATCTTGGAACCGTCGGAGCGATATCTTAGTAAAAAAGAGTTTCTAGCTACCTCATCAGCTTCAAAATTTGCAATTTCCAAAAGTACTTTAGTTTCGTGGGGATCAGTTTTGGTTGACTCTCCTCCAGAAATTCCGGGAACTGCCAAAATTTGGTTTTGATCAGCAAGAACTACTGTGCCAACAGGTAATTCGGTATCTTTGAGTTGACCCAAACCTGTCCATTTTTGTGGTGAAGTTAAACTCAAAATCTTCCACTGACTACCTTCGCCCAAAATAGTTTTAGCTTGGCTAAATAAATGGGTTGGTTGACCGTTGTCCAGTAATAAATAGTTAGATAAATCAACTAATCCACCGACCAAATTTTTTTGTAACAAAAACATTCTTTTAACAAAAAAATGAGGCAAATAATACTCGCTGTATTGATTAGTCTTGGCGAGATTAAGCTCAAATAGCCAAAAATTGTGAGAATAATTTGTAGTGTCTTGATAATCTATCTTAATGTCTGATTTAGTTTTAATAAACTTGGTTAGTCCTGACTCAAAATCAAATTGTGGATCAATAAATCTGCGAGCTTTGGGGGTTAATAAACTCAAATCACCAATAGCCACAGCTAGTTCTATAGCCATGCCAAGGTGACTACCAATTGTTCCAATCTTGTCTGGTAAAACCTTAATGTCAATCACCTGTTCTGGCCCAAAAAACTCTGGCAAAACCTCGCAAACACTCTTTCCCAAAAACTCTTCCTCTACCCTATTTTCCAACAACTTATTCAGCTCCCACAAACCATCGCTTGGCTCTGTTTCTAACATTAACTCGCTTTGCCCAAGACACATTCCCTCAGACACCTCACCTCGCATTTTACGACTAGTAATAGTCAAAAAGGGCAAACGGCAACCTTCAATTGCTACTGGTACAATCAAACCATCTCGAACATTTGGAGCGGCGGAGACAATTTGCACGGAACCTTTTGAACCCAAATCTACATCAAAAATTTTCAGGCGATCAGCATTAGGATGGTTTCTAGCATTAGTTATTTTACCTACC
>FWPV01006431.1_pt1 | contig 22428 bp, 21 predicted proteins | sample 2228371 | NCBI WGS metagenome assembly FWPV01 (sample SAMEA103939776, study PRJEB20133) | metagenome | reverse complement strand
ATCCTGAAGAAGTTATTAAAAAAATCACGTCTGTTAAATTAGACCAAGTAATTGAGTTAGCAAAAGAAATTTTTAAGCCAGAAAACTTAAATTTAGCTTTAATTGGACCTTATGAGAGTAGGGAAGAGTTTGAGAAATTGTTAGTGTTTAGTAGTTAAGAAGTTACGAGTTGTGCGTTGCGGGTTATAAAGTTAAAAAGTTGATAAAGTTGATAAAGTTTAAAGTTTATAAAAATAAAAGAGTTGAAAATGTTGAGTGAAATGGATTTCTACTGAATTTTACCCGTAAATAACGGGGCAGGAATGACAATATTAAAGAATTTAACCATTTAACAATTTAACAATTTAACAATTCTCGTTTACTTTTTTTGGATCTTGGTTTATATTTTTGATTTATTTTTTTATAGTTCATATTTCAATTTCAAACAGATTAAAACAATGGTTTTTTTATGAATAAATTTTAAAAATTAAATTTTTATATAATAAGTAGATCTTCCTTTACCTAACATCATAATAAGATTATACTTAACCAATTTTGCTAGATCTCGAGCTGCAGTAACTGGAGCAATTTTAAATTTTTTCATAATTATTTTATTAGTTATTTTTATATTTGGTTCGTTAAATAAATATAAAATTTCTTTTTGACGATCGTTTAAAAAAGAGTAATTTTCGGTTTTTTTATTATCTATTTCTTTTAGTGAATTTTCTATTAAATTAATTAATTGATTTGTATAAAATTCTATCCAACTAGTTAAGTTTTCGCTTTTTAAAGAGTCTTTAAAAACTCTTTGAAATTCTTTATCTTGATAAATTGACTCTATTGGAATAATTCTTTCAAAATCATAACCGTATTGATATAAAAAAATTGTTAGAATAGTATCAGAAAAAATTTCATTAAATTTAGAAAAAGGTGCAAGATCATAAAAGATAATTTTACTTAAAACTCCTTGAATTATTGGATGTTCTTTACTTATTTGAATATATTTTAAAGCTTCATCTATTTCTTTAATATCGATAATAACTTTAATATTAAAATGTTTTATATAGAAATTTACGATTTCTTCGTTTGTTAAAGAATAATTTTTACCATAAAAATTAAAATAAATATCATTAAATAAATATTTAATTTTATTTTTTAAATTAAGTTTAATTTGATAGAGATTAATAATACTATCAATTCTTTTATTTAAAGTTTCCCACTGATAAAAATATTTTTTTGATGGATTAATTGATTTAAGAGCGATAATAGATCTTAATTCATCTAATTTTTTTAAATTATTTTTTATTAGATCGTTTTTAGTATAAAAAAATCCTTTCATATTAATATAATTAATCATATCATAATCTTTTCATTTTGTCAATATATCATTGATTTAAAGCTAAAAATATAAAAACATTATTTTTTAAATAAATTTACCTCTTGACAAACAAAAAAAAACATTTTAATATAAATTATATATCATATGATATGATTAAGATATGATAATTTAAACCATAATAAAGCCAAAAATGAATAAAATAAAAAAAACAGCAAAATTAGTCTTCTTAATATTATTAATAAGTTATTCTTTTATTGGTTCAAAAAAAGTTTTTGCTAATGAGTATCAAAAGTGTTATAAAGAGGAGAATTGTTTAATAGGAGAATTTCTTTTTGATGATTTATATCAACCAATTGCTACAGCAGAATGTCGATTAACTAGTCGATATCCAGATGGTAATGTTTTTATTAACTCAGAATTGATGAGTCCAAGTCCGGATGGGTGGTATTCTTATGCTTTTATTGCTACTCCTTCAGCTGGGTTTTATCGAAGCCAAATTTGTTGTCAAACGGGTAATGAATATTTATGTTTAGATAAAAGTTTTAAAATAGAAGCAACTCCTTCTGCTTTAACAAAAACTGATGTAGCTTCGGCTGTATGGAATGCTCAAAAATCTCAATATAATCAAACTGGATCATTTGGTGAATCTTTGCAAAATATTGTACCTTCATTATCTGATGTTGCTAATTCAGTATGGAGTTATTCGATTCGTACATTGTCTGATTTTGGAAATCTGCCTGATAATATCTGGAATTATTCTTCAAGAACACTATCATCTTTTGGAGATTTGATTTCAAATATTTGGAATTTTACCAATAGGACAATTTCAAATAGTTCATCTAGTACAACTAATAATTATATTACTAATAACAATTTGGATACTTCTAGTTTGGCAAAAAAATCTGATATAGAATCATTAAAAAAAGATATTTTATATAATCAGCAATTATTAGAAAAAGCGATTAATAAACCAATTATTAAAAATTATTTAGAAGAAGAACCAGATACTAATTTAGAAACAAAAATAAAAAATACGCAGTTACTAATAACTAAAATATCAGCAGAAACATATTTTATAGACAGTCAGTTTTCTAGTTTAGATTTAAAATGGTCAAAAATAGAAGATAAAGAGTTTGAGGAATTAATCAATAAAACAAAAAAATCAATTAATGATTTACTAACTTTGTCTAAAAACTTATCTAATTCTTGGAATATAGAGATAATAAAGAATTTTAATAAACAAATTGAACTTTTGAATAATAAAATTATTGTTATAGAAAATGATTTTAAAATTGAAGGTAAATCAAAAATAGTTAAAAACGATATTTATAACTTTAATTTAACCTTAAATAATTTAATAAAAACCTTAGGGAATAATAAAGATTCATCAGAAAAAAATACCATATATGGAAAAATTAATGAAATCAAATTTTTAGCTGGAAAATATGATTTTTATTTAAAAGATGTTAATGGTTTATTAGTTGAGATTGAGAAAAAAGATCAAAAAACCTTAGAAAGAGATTATCAAAAATTAATTAAAGAATTTAGTTTATACAATAAAATACCGCGATTTATTATTACTTTGAATTATTATGATTATGAAGAGAGTAAAAAAATAAAAAATCAATTATTAGCTTTTAAAAGTTTGGTTGAGTCTAATAAAAAATTATTGTTAAAAAACAATGAAAAACCATTTTCTAATACATGGATTGAAGAGGGTAGTATGGTTTTTAAAACCTTATTGACAAATCCTTCCTCTTTAATTAAGCAAAAAATTCCATTAAAGTATTATTTGCCTCAGGAGATAAAAAAAGAAGACATTATTGATTATGATAAAAATTTAAAAATAGAATATGATGTTGAAAAAAAACAATTTTACGTAGAGGGAGAATTTGAATTAGCTCCAAATGAAAGTAAAACTGTTTTCGTTCGAGTACAGGATATTTGGGAATTAGATATTGATGAGATTGAAAGTTTACGTCGTCAAGTAAACGAATTGATAAAGCCATTAGAAAAAACCACTTATTTTGGTCAAGCAATTACAATAAAAAGCAATATTGATGTTATCTTGGATAAAATCTTAGCCAATACAAAAAAATCGATGACTCCTGATAATAAAATAAAAAATTATTATGAAACGCAAATTGAGTTGGAGTCGGTGAAAAGACAAATAAAATCTTTACAAGATATTGTTAGTCAGGCTGGATCATTTTCCTCAATGGCAGGATTTGTTGGTGGTGCTCAAGTAATGGCAGTTTGGGGATTAATCATTATTATGATTACAGGATTTGTTTTCTTAGTTATTTATATGAAAGTTTTAAATAATAAAGATCAAACAACTGAAGAAGAATCATTAAAAATTAAAAAAAATACTAAAAAATCAATAAATAATGAAAAAGACAGTTTACAAGCAAACCAGATTTTTACAAAAAAACATTTAATAAGATTAGCAATTATCTTTTTTGTTTTAGGATCAGTATTTAGCTTATTAATTAGTTTGTCAATGGTTTTTGTTTTTAATTACCTAAAAGAGAAAAATTATGCTCTAGAAAAACAAAAAAATATTATTTATGAAAAACAAATAATGGGAGCAAGTGATGAAAGATAATATATTGATAAAATATCAAAAATCAAAATCAAAAAATCAAAACTACATAAAAAAACTCAAAACTCAAATGTCAAGTCTTAAAACTATAATTTAAAAACTGTATAATCTGATTAGTAATTTAACAATTTACTCTCTTTGTCATCCTGAACGTAGTAAAGGATCTCTTATGAAATGTTTAGTTTTGCTCAACATGATAAAGGAAAAGACTTTTTATTTTTATAAGAAAGGTCCTTAATTTAAGGATAGTTCTTTGATATAAATTATCCTGAAATAAATTCAGGATGACATAATGTTTAACTTTGTTATTCTGAAGGCGTTTAAGTTTTTTGAGCACCCTAAAAGAATCCCAATTGGATGTTTAACTGATTGTTTAACATAATAGTGATACCTACAAAAGGATCCTTCGCTGTCGGCTTAAGATGACAGTGGGAGAAACAGGATAACTTTAGGTAAAACAGAATGACAGGTTTTAATATATTGAAACTTGAAGTTTGATTACGAGAATTGAAAATTTAAAGTTAATAAAGTTTAAAGTTAGAAGTTTAATGTTTAAATTTCTAAATTCCGCACTACGAATTAATTAACTAAGAACTAATTTACTATTTTATTATTAAGTTATATAAATAATGAATTAAAACAGCAAAAGAAAAGCCCAAGATAATTAATTTTTTATTAAAAATAAAAAAAATATTAATAAGACTAATTGTTAGCAAGTGTAATATTGTTGTTAATAAAAATCTTATTAAAAAATTAAAAGGCGAGTTAATCGTTATAAAATTCATAAAATAAAAAACGTTTTCTGATAGGGAAAACATAAGTCCTAAAATTAGTCCTAAAATTATTCGTTTTCTAACAGAACTTATACTTTTAAGATTTAAAATTAAAATTAGTTTAATAAATTCTTCTATTAAATAAGGATAGGGAAGATAGATTTCAATTATCCATACCAAAAATGGCGCAATAAGCGCCATTAATGGAGTTAAAATGACGATCGACATTTTATTTTGATTATTTTTTCTCATCATCTTTTGAAGCTTTTTTAAATTCTTTTATAGCGTCACCAATTCCTTTTGCTAATTCAGGTAGTTTTTTACCACCGAAAAATATTAAGACAACAACGAAAATTATTATTATTTCAGTAGTTCCTAAATTTTGAAACATCTATTGATCACCTCCTTTTCTAAATATTTTTATATTTTCTATTTAATAATAGCGTAATTTCAAATAAAATTGCAAGAGGAAAAAATTCGATAATATCTGTTAATATATCAGTTCCAGGTAACATCATTATTAAAAATAATAAACCCACGTGTACTAATATGCGATATTTTAATAATTGTTGATATTTTATTATTTTTAATCTTATTAAAGGAGTTAAAACTATAGGAAATTGAAATAAAATACCCATAAAAAAAGACATCATAAAAATATTGGTAATAAAATTTTCAATATCCCAAATATTTTGAATATTTAAAATAGAAGATTGTTGAGAGAAAATATTTATTACGATTTTCATCATATAGCTACCAAAACTAAAACCGATTAAAAAAAGAATTATACTTAAAGGAATTGATAAGATAATTGATCGATATTCATTTTCTTTTAAGGCTGGTTTTAAAAAAGAAATAGTTTGATAAACTAAAAGCGGTAAAGCGATTAAAATTCCAATAAAAAAAGCAATGTTAATAGATAGATTAATATATTGAAAAGGATTAGTAAAAACAATATTAAGACCTTTAATATTGTAAAAATTAAGTATAATTTTAATTATTTTATCAAAATTAATAAAACCAATTATTGCACTTAAAATAAATATTAATAAAACAAAAAAAAGTCTTTTTCTGACTTCATTTAAGTAAGGTAAATATTGATTAACAAAAATTGCTAATTTATCTTTTTCTTTTTTATTATTCATAAAAATTAGTCACCTTTTGAAGCTTTTTTAAATTCTTTTATTGCCTCACCAATTCCACGAACAAACTCAGGAATTTTTTTTGCGCCAAAAAAAATTATTATTATTAAACTAATAACAGTTAGTTCAGTCATACCAATATTTTTCAACATAGTTATCACCTCCTTTTTTTAATTTTCTTAATAGTTTATTCGTTCTCTAATTCTTTTTTGACTTTTTTTAATTCTTTTTTAGCTTCACCTAAACCTCGAGCAAACTCAACTAATTTTTGACTACCAAAAAGTATTAATAAAACAACAGCAATTAAGATAATTTCTTTAGATCCTAAACCAAACATTAATTTTTCACCTCCTTTATTAAAAAATTTTAATTAATTTAATGATATAACAATTTTTCTTGAAAATTCAACTGATTTTTAAATTTCAATTTCATATAATTTAATATATGGAATTTTTTAAAAATAAAAAATTACTGAAAGTAGTTCTGATAGTTATTTTTTACTCTTTAATTCCTTTATTTTTTTTATCTTACTTTATTTCATTAGGTGAAAAAGAGAGATTAATTAATTTTAATAAAGAAATAAAGAAAAATATTATTCAGTTAATTATTGAGAATGAAAAACAAATATTAGTAAAAACAGAGATCTATTTAAAGTTATTATCGGAATTAAAAGAAGTAAAAAATTTAGATAAAAATGTTTGTCAGAATCTTTTATCTGATCTTATTAGAAAAAGTGATTATATAAATTTCTTTCTTTTTGACAATAGCGGTAAACTTGTTTGCAGTGTTATTCCTTTAAGGAGGGAAGATATGATTATCGTGAGTGATAGAGATTATTATAAAAAATTGTTAACTTATAGAAATTTTATTATTGGTAATTATCAAATAGGACGAGTTTCTAAGAAACCAATTATTGTAGCTGCTTATCCAATTATGCAAGAAAATACAATGATTGGTGGTATTGGGGTTTCTTTATCTTTAGAATATTTAAGTAAATATTTAAGTCAATTTATTTTACCTAAAGATACAATAGTTAAAATAATTGACAAAAAAGGCTATGTTTTAGCAATCAATTCTAATACAGATTTAATTGGTAAAAATGTATTAAATGAAAAAGAAACAGCTTACATTTTTAAAAATAAAGATTTAGAAGGTTTTTTTGAGATAGATAATCATCATACTTATTATTTTAAAAAAATTAAAATATCGCCTTTTGAAGATGAAAAAATTTTTATTGTTGAGATCCCAAAAAATGTTATTACTGCCCCAGCTGAAGAAATATTTAAAAATAATCTTAGAGTGATTATTGTTTTCTCTATCATAACAATTTTTATTACTTACTTTTCTTACCGCTTTTTTATTTATAAACAAAATTAATTATTTTAAAGATGCTAAAGTTGCTTTAGTTTTGGCATCTTTTAAGGCGCGACCAGTGGTACCGGCTAAAGTATGACTGGCCAAAATCTCATCCCAGACAGCGTCGGCAATCTCAGAAGGTGAAGCGCCACCAGCTTGAGTTTCCACATAGGTATCAATCCCAAGATCTCTGACGTTGCCTTGAAGATTTTTGTTGAAAGTGTTACCGCTTCTTATGTTAGTTCTTAAGACATTATTATCAATATTAATTCCATAGTTAACGTGTTTATAAATCAAATTATTTTCAATTAAATTATCAGCAATATCAGAACCAGATAAAAGAATTCCTTGATCATTATCAAATATTATGTTTCTTGAAATGGTTAGTTGACTAACATTATTGTTAATTTTTACTCCGTTATTATCACATTTTTCAATAACACAACTGGTAATTTTTGAATAAGCAGAGTTTATTAAATTTATTCCTTGACCGCGAACATTACTAATCCAACAATCTTTAATTAATAATCGGTTTCCAGTGGCAGAGATAGCATTGGCAAATCCGGTTGATGCAGTTTCAATATAAACTCCGCTTAATTCAACTGAATGTGCAGCAATAGTAATAGTATCATTATCAGTAGTAGTTGGTTTAAATTGAAAAATATGACCGGGACCACGAATTTTTAAGGTATTTTTCGTGATTGTTATTGGTTCAGTAACTGTGGTAATTCCTGATGGATCGGTAGCTAAACAAAAAATAATATCAAAACCAAAATCAGAAGCTAAACTTTGAGCTTTATTAAAAGTAGCAACAGCCTTTGTTGGTGAAGTACCGTTGTTGTCATCATTTCCATTTATCGGATCCCAGTAATAAATATTACCAATAGCAGTGAGTTGATTCCCTCTTAAAGATTCAATTAAGAATTTAATATTAGCATCGTCAGTTTCTGTAATAGTTGGAGAAGATGATTGAGCAATGGTAACTTGAGTATAAGTAGATGGAGCTATTGGATTACCAGATTCAGCCACTAAATTACCACCAGTAACAAAACAAGCAATTGTATCAGGGCCTGGTCGAGCTTCAAAGCGAATTTTCCAATTATCAAGAAGCATAACGGTTAGACCAACATAATTACTGCCGCCTAAAAATTGTTTTCCAAAGGCATCTGCGATTTTTGAATAAGCCATTCCGGGCGATAACTCATCTTCAGCATCTCTAATTTGGTTAATTAAATATTGTAGATCAAGAGAGGTGTCCGGCGCTGGAACCTCAATGATTGAATTGTAAAAATCAAAACGCAATGGTAGTGGCATAATATTTTAATTATAAATTAAAAATCAAAATTCAAAAATTAAAAATTAAAAAACAATTCAACAATTTAGCAATTTAACAATTTAACAATCTTTATTTTATTGCTTCGAGATTTTGCTATTATATTTGATATTTTATGTAACGATGGTATCAGGCGTACGAATGACAGTGGTTGAGTAGCCGGTAGAACTAAAGACACCGGTGGTCTCAAATGGTAAAATAGCAACTGATTGTTTTCGTCTGACGCGAACTAAGATGTTTCTATCAGTTGAATAAATGACTGTTACTGACTCTGATGTGCCAGTGGCGACTTTATCAATATATGGAACATAAGCAGTATCTTCATTGGCAGTATAATTTCTGTCTAATGTCGGTGATAATCCATAAAAAGTTGAACCACTCCATGAGGTATAGGTATAACGAGTTTCACGAGTAGCGCCGGTGTCTGAGGTATCAACAATTCTAATTGATCCAGAAGCCGGAGTATCAGAAGATATTGTTTCATTAACTACAAAATAGTCATTACCACTATTATTTCCAGAGGCAGCGGTATACATGGCTTTATTAATAGTTGTACCACTAGTAGTTCTAAAGACAGTGACTCTGTCTCCTGATAATAAATTACTAATCGTGATTGTTTGTTGATTAGGTGGGTTTCTTGTTGTTCCGGTTGAGTCAATTAATTGGAAGGATTTGACATCTGAAGAATGCATATTTTCAATCCAAATTCCTTGAGCGCCAAAAAAAGTACCACCGGCAAAGGTACCAAAAGGTGAAGCTTTAACAGGGGCAAAAATATTAGTTGGTGATGATTGTTCATCTTCATGTGCACGAATATAAAGTTGACCTTGTTTTTGAACATGAGTTGTTACTGGTCCATTACTAGTTATGGTTGGATACATCGTATAAGTTGAACCGATTTTTGTGACATATTTTAAGTACTCATAAACTTCGCTTAATGGTCTTCCGGCGCAGTTTATAATCACCGAATAATTATATTCAGAGCTTTGAATAAAGGCTTTTGGTGTTGTGTAAGCGCCAGTCATCGTTGATGAAGTAGTAGCAGTTCTTCCTGATGAAGAGCCAGTAATTGTCTCACCACTTTGAAAAGTACCAACGACATTACCTAAAGTCATTGTTCCTGATCCTGAAGTTGTGGTTTGTCTAATAAAGACACCGGTGGCTCCTGAAGTGCCGCCGGTGACAGTCTCAAGATAGGTAAAAGCACCGCTAATTGAACTGTAATTAATAGTTCCATTGACAAAAGTAATAGTAATGTCATTGTATCCAGAGACAGTTGCATGAGAGGAAATATTATTTAAATCAGGAGAGGTCGCCAAAGGTACAGCATTACGACCACCCGATGAAAGATCAATTCCAAAGTGATCATATAAATCAGCATAACCTCCTGTTGGATAGTGTCTTAAAAAGACAGTAATTCTAGCGCCGTCAATTTCTGTACCAGCTTCTTTTACTTTAATTAAGACATCAATGTGACGAGTACCTGATCCTGACTCCGGCCACCATTCAGACCCGGAAAAAATACGGCTACCGTTTTGTTCAATATAAATCTGTTGATTATCATCTTCCTCAATAGAACCTAAGGTATAGATATTGGCCCATAGATTTTCTCCAGAGATAGAATCTGCTGAGGCAGTGCCAGCGCCAGTCCCGCCGTCAATAGTGATTGATGAACCGTTGGCAATAGTTGAGTTCCATCTTACCCACCATTTTCTTTCGGTATTATCATAGGCAAGCAATGCGCCGGTATTTGCGCCATCATCTTTAACAGTTTTTCCGATATCACCGGAGACAGCATTAGTATATCCGGAGGACGACAGAGTAAGTATTTGGATATTATTAAGCCAACCATCGGTTTTAATTGCACCACCTTTTAAATACTTAAAAGAAACATCATCCATAAACCAAGCATTAATAAGGGTGTACTCGGTTGGTGTCTGAGCAGACATTGGGATGGTATCATCCATCTGGGTTAACTCATCAAAAGTGTCCATAAGGTAGGAATATAGTTCGTTGACAGTGTAGACGGTTGTTCCTGATGAGTGATAAATCCGCTGATTTACATAATCTATTGTAAAATCATCTCCAATTGCCATAGTTTTTTATTTTTTTATATATTTTTGATAATAATTTTCAGTATAAAATTAATAAAATCCTTTTGTCAAGTAAATTTTCATTGAGCTATTTTTTGGGCGTTTTTATAAAGCAAATCGCCATGTTTTCCATCAGTACAATTACATAAAGTCAAGGGATTTCTTGCTCTTGGGCAGCCTGGATTAGGGCATTTACCGGGTTTATCAGACACATATAAACAACCACCGGTACAGACATAATGAGGTTTAATCTCTTCAGTTTTTTTTAATTTATCTTGTTTCATAAAATTTAAGTTTATTGAAAAAAAATAATTATTGCAACATCAATTTTATTGTTAAAATTTATTGAACAATACTGTCAGTTGTTCTTATGGCTGATGCTGTCATACCCGATGAGGTAATCTGTTTTTTCTGAATAAAAGGAATAATGCCTTTTTTTCTGACAACCACAACAACGTAGCGGTCAGTGACATAAGTGATGCTTTTGGAGACGGTTGATCCGGTTGCTTCTTCTTCAATATAAGGGACATAGGCGGTATCTTCACCTGATACATAGTTTCTGTCAAGAGTTGGTGAGAGACCGGAGAAAGTTGAGCCGCTCCAACTAGTGTAGGTATAGGTTTTTTCTCGATTGGCTGATTGATCGGAAACATCGACAATTTTAATTTTTCCTGAAGAAGGAGTGTCAGCTGGTATTGATCCTTGGATGACAAAATAATTATTGCCAGCGTTATTTCCAGAGGCAGCAGTAAACATTGCTTTATTAATTGTGGTATTATCACCGGTTGTCTGATAGACACCAACCCGATCGCCTGAGGCAACTGAATCAACAATTAAAGGAACGGAAATTGGTGGGATTTGAGTTTCACCGGTTGAGTCAATTAATTGATAGTTATTAGCGTCAGATGAAAGCATATTGATAAGAAGAACACCTCTGGCGCCAAAAAACTTTCCACCAGCAAAGGTGCCAAATGGTGCTTGTTTTGATTGAGTAATAATGGAAGGAGTATTGTTAATAGTTGCTGTTGCTGAACCATTGGTTATTGAATTACCACTGGCAAAACTTCCATGGACATTTCTTAAAACCATAATTTGGTTAGTTGAGTCATAAGAAACAAGATAACCATAGCCGCCAGTGGTTGAGTTATCAATTCGCTCTCCTTCAGTAAAAGCGCCGGAGACACTGCTAATGGTAAATCTAATATCGCCAACTGCTTGATAGTATTCTCCTAGTATAGGTAAATCAGTAGATGAGAAAAAAGTCATTGATGAGCCAGTTCTGGTGATATATTTTAAATATTCATAAACTTGAGATAACGATCGGTTAGCGCAATTTATGGTCACATCATATGGTCTTTGACCGTTACCATTGCTTAAATCATAAGAGATAAAACCAAAGGAGATAGAGATATCATTGTATCCGGCAACAATAGCTTCACTGGTTTGATTATTAATGTCATTAAAAGCTGCTAAAGGAACTGCGTTTCGACCAGATGAGGCATTAATTACCATATGATCGTAGAAAGTTGAGTATTTTCGGGCAAGAATTGTTAAGTAGCCAGAATCAATTTCGGTTCCTGCTTCTTTGACTTTGACCAAAATATCAATATGTCCTGATGACCACCAAGGAGTAATTTGGGTATCATTTTGATAAACATCTAAAGTTGTTCCGGATACCAAAGTTCCTAAAGTATAAATATTGGACCAAATGTTTTCGCCCGATGCCGAGTCGCCAGAACAGTTTCCGGAGCCGGTGCCTGAGGTAATTGTCATTGCGATTCCGTTGCTAATTTGCGCTGGAGTAGTACGGGTATCGCGAACATACCACTTGGAGCTAACCCCAGTTTGGGTAATCTCATAGTCAAGTAAAGGTCCAATACTGGTTGCGCCGGCAACAACGGTTTTGCCAATATCGCCTGAAACCGGATCGTTGTATGTTCCGCCGGTCACTGTCAAAACATGGACATTGTATCCTGCTTGTCCTGAAGTCTGGATTGCTCCGCCTGATAAGTACTTGAAAGAGTTGTTGTCCATAAACCAGCTATTTGTTAGGGTGTATTCAGTTGGGGTTTGGGCGGACATTGGCGAGTCGTATTGCATAGTTGTTGAGTCGTCAAAATAATCCATCAGCCAAGTGTAAAGGTCATTAACCGAATAAACTGTTGTTCCTGAAGTGTGTTTGATGGTTTTGAGAGTAGTGTCAATGATAAAGTCGTCATCAATTGTGCTGTTGGTGGAGGAGGCGGCAATCGTGTCGGCAATAAAGGTAATAGTGGTATTTAATCCTGAAGAGGTAATTGTGCCTGAATTTTGTGAAGGATAGTATTTTGGTGTTGATGAGGCTTTTCTGACGCGGATAATAACATCGGTGTCGGTGTCATAGTTGTAGCTTCCGGAGACTTGGCCGCTGGAGTTTGTAGTGTTATTAAGAAGCTCGGTCATATCTGAAGCCTTAAAGACCGCTACCCTTGCTCCTTGTACCGGACTGCCGGCTTCATCTTTCACTGTGATTTCAATTGAAACATTGTTATTTACCGTAGTTGAGGCGCCGGTGCCGTTTCTGACAGTTGGGCTGTTGCCGTTTATAATATTTAAGGTGACAGCACCCCCCGAATCGTTAAAAATTGCAGCCGAGGTTGTTCCGTTTGCTCCAAAGCTGGAAAAGGTATTGCCAGATAAAGTATATGTGCCGGGGGTAGTGATTCTTATGGCATGACCGGCTGAAGAGCTGCCGGTAAAGGTGCAGCCGGAAAAAATTGACGGGTCAGCTACAGAACACCAATAGTTGCCGGCTGAAAGAGTAGTGACATTAATATCACAATTTGAAACTGTGGTACTGCTTAAGATGATTGAGTTGTTAGTGTTTGGAACATTGGTGATTGTGCATTCGTTAAGTGTGGCGCTTGAGGCGTCAATAGTTGAGTAGTCGTTTATGGTTAGCTGATTAATTGTTATTGCTCGGTTTAGAGTAATAGTGCCAGCGCCAATTACCACAAGCCCGGAAAAGTCGTAAGTGGCAGAGGTTGAGGAGGAAGAATGCAGTCCCCAAAAATATCGGCTTTCTGAAGAAATTACTGAATTTCGATGTTTTATTACATCACTTGGCCCGGCATAGTATTTTAGTCCGGCAACATTATCAACTGAACAATAATTTACCTTTTTTTGGGTTTTGTTGTATTGAGTGGGAAACTCAATTGTGGTGTTGTTTAGGTCAAGGTAAACCGGGTTGCTGCCGCCATCACCAATTTGAAGAGGAAGATATAAAGCCAGTTGGTTTGACCCTTGCAGAAGAGAGGCCCGGTGCTCATGGCCCTGAATGACGCTATTTATTCCGGCAATGTCAACGGGTTCATTGGCTGTTCCTCCGGCAACAACCATTGTGTCCAAAAGCCAAAGGGAGTAAAAGTGGTAAGCTGCTGTTGTTGCTTGAGAGGCGACAAAAAAGCCAAAAATTTGCACCGATGAAGGGTCAAAACTTCCGGCACTGCCAATTACTCCGCTTGTGTTGTTGGAGTTAATAACAAGCGGTATATCGCGGCTGTGGCGAAAGGAGGTTCCTGCACCCATCACATGCCAGACCTTGAAGTTGTTGGCGCTTGTTGCCATACCAAAGGCGATACCTTTTCCGGCAGCGGCAGCAGTTAGTCTTTGATATTGAAGTGGTGTAGGCGGACCGGTATGAACTAAAATATTTTTTCCGTTAACATTGACAATATTTCCTGCTGCCAAAACTTTGGTTGCGCCTGACCAGTTGCCGGCAGCAGAGGTGGTTATTTGTCCAACATTGTGGACCGGGTTTATTCCGTAGTCAGCGGAGGCAGCAACAGTACCATTGGCCAAAGTCAGGCCTGCCAAAGTTGTGCCAAAATATGTTGTAGCAGTGGCGGCAAAAGCAGTGTTTCCGTTGTAAGCAGCAGTTCCGTCAATCGGGTCAATTAGTTTGCTGTTGTCGGCAGCACAATATGGGGGAATAACAGTTGCTCCTGATGAGGGCGGGGCAATTTGAATAACGGCATTAACTCCTGTGCCGGTAGCTCCGGTAAAACCATAGATGGTTGGGCTTGTTCCGGTTGAAACCTTAAAAACCCAGCCGGTGCCGATGGATTCAGAGATTCCCTGAACTGTAAAAAGATAGTTAGCCGGTCCTTCAACAAAAGAGGGAGAACCGGTTTGGCTTGAGTTGGTGGTAGCGTAGATAATGAGGCTGTTGGCGCGGTTGGTGGTAATTGAGGGCATAGTGTATCTTGAGGCGGCTGCTTGGTTGGCGGTTGTGTAGACTGCCGGGTTGCCAAAAGGGTTGGTTGTGTCAACATCTCTTATTGAGATGATTCCGCCAGAGAAAGATTCGGTGGCGGTTCTGGTAAAAGTATGGCTTGAGGGTTCGCTGCTTGAGGCGATTTTATATAACACTGCCAGTTGGGAGGTATTGGTTTGAGTAATTAATGGTGTCCAGTCAGGAGAAGACCAGGTGTTGGTGCCGGTGTCAGCACAGATAACTGCCAAAAGCAGATCATTTTCTTCGTAAATTGGAGTGTCGATGGTAAGAGTTGTTCCTGTCCCTGATGGAGTATAGTTGGTGGTAAAGTCTCTGATTGCCGGCATATATAATAAGTCTAAAATTAAAAATTCAAAATTAAAAGCGAAAAATGTTACTTAATTTCAATTATATCTTGATTTAAGTTCTGTAAATAATTTTTCCACACTTCCAAATAAGCTTTTTCTAGTTTTTTGGCAAAATTTTGGCTGTCAAACAAAGGATTGTTTCTAGCCAAGGTGTTTATTTTTTCTTTAATTTTTTTGATTTTTTGCGGATTTTTTCCCAAGTCAATTGCCAGATTTTTGTATTCATTTAAGGAAAAAGTGATTAGTTCAGGAATGCCGTAGGTTTTCAAGACGCTGGCTGCCACTCGTGAGATAAGATGGCCTCCATATCGGGTAATAACCGGAAGTTTAGCACGAAGATAATCAGAAATTGTCAAATGCCCGCCAAAAATATAGGTATCCAAGGCAATATCAGCTAAAGACAGTCTTTTTAGGTGGTCTGTTTTTGAGGGCAAGTATGAAGAAAAGATTATTCTTGATTTTTCAAGACCATTTTTTTGACAAAAATCCAAAATATTGTTGTTTGCCTCTTTACCGTTATCCGAAAGCCAAAGAACTGAATTTTTTACTTCTTGCAAAATCTCAATCCAAAGCTTAAACATAACTGGGTCGAATTTATAAGACTGGCTAAACGAACAAAAAACTATTTGGTTGTCTTTCAATCCAAAATTTTCTCTTTTGAAATCATAGGCTATTGGCTGAAAAGAAGCGTTAATTTGATAGCAGCCGGGCAAAAAAATTAATTTTTCCTGATAAAAATCTTTTTCTTCTTTTTTAACAAGTGTTTTGTCTGCCAAAATGTAGTCAAAAAAAGAAGCGCCGGTTGTTCCGGGAAACCCAAGCCAGGTTATCTGAATTGGCGCGGGTTTTAAGGCTAAAATTTCCGGTCTTGCTCCGTATGTGTAGCCGGCTAAATCAACTAATATGTTGATTTCTAGATTGTTTATGATTTGAGCCGCTTGAAGATTGTCTTGGTTTTTAAGGTTAATGAAGTTTTTGCTGATTTTTTTGATTTTTTTCTCTTCTTTTTGGCTTTCTCCGTAGTAGAAAACAAAAACCTCTAGGTTTTTAGTTGAAGAAAAAACCTGTTTTTCTGTGTTGTTTAGGACAAAAAAGTCGCGGGCAATGTAGCCAACGCGGATTTTGTTTTTGTTTTGTGAATAAGAAAAGCGAATTTTGGGGAGGTTTTTTTTAATTTTTTCAGCAAAGTTTCGAGCGGCTAGGTAATTTTTTTCTGGGTCTTCGGTTCTTATTAAGTTGACATACGGGTCTTCATCGCTAATTTTTTCTAACTGTTTTTCAATATCGGATAATTTTTCCCAAAGGCAGGCTTTTTTATAGCAAAGGTAGAGATTGTTATAAACGGACGTGAAGTTTTTGTCTGTTTCTAAAGTTTTTTTGAAGCATTTTATAGCCTTTGAATATTCTTTTTCTTGATAGTAGAGGTTGCCTAAATTGTAGTAGCCATAAGGGGAGTTTGGTTGAATCTTGATGATTTTTCTTAAGGCCTTTTTGGCAGCTTCTTTTTTGGCAAGAAAGTTGGCGGTTAAAAAAAGGTCAACTAGTCCGTTTAGATAGTTTGGGTCAAGGGAAACGGATTTTTGAAAACATTTAAGTGCCTTGTTGTATTGATTTAGACGATTGTAGACCAAGCCTAAGTTTCGCCAGGGTTGGGGGAAGGTGTTGTTTATTTTTAGAAGCCTGTGTAAGCAGTCAAGGGCCTTTTCCGGTTTGTTTTGCTCAAGATAAATCATCGCCAGATTGTTTAGAGCAAAGAGGTTGTTTTTGTCAAAAAGAAGCGCTTTTTGGTAAAGAGATACAGCTTTTTCAAAGTCTTTGTTGTTTTGGAAAGATTGCGCCTGAATTAAAATCTGATTAGTGTCCATTTTTTAAGTGATTTTCCCAGATTCTCTGGTAAGCATCTTCTAATTTTTTAACAAATTTTTTAGTATCAAATAGAGGGTTGTTTTTTGCCAAAGTTTTTATTTTTGCTTTTAGCCTAGAAAGTTTGTTGTGATTATTTCCAAGCTCAATTGCCAGTCTTTTGTATTCTTCAATATTTTTAGTAATTAATTCTGGCACTCCATAGGTTTTAAGGATTGATGAGGCAACTCGGGAGGCAAAGTGAGAACCGTAGCGGGTAATAATTGGCACGCCGGCGCGAAGGTAATCAGAAGTGGTTGTGTGCCCCCCATAGATTCTTGTATCCAAGCCGATGTTGGTTAACCCAAGTCTTTTTAGATGCTCGTCATTGGGTAGCTTGGGAGAGAAAATAAGCCTTTTGGGGTCCAGGTTTCTTTTTGATGCTTCTTTTTTTAAGTTTTTTTCCATTTCATCTGCCTGTTTCCAAAACCATAAAACACTTTTTGGGGTGGCTTTTAGAATTTCTGCCCAAGTGTTAAATATAACCGGCTCAATTTTGTAGCTTTGATGAAAGCAGGAAAAAACCACTCCTTTTTCTGGTAAGTTAAAATCTTTTCTTTGAAAATTTTTGTCGGATATTTTTTGAAAGCAGTCGTTTATCTGATAACACCCAGGTAAAAAATATAGCTTTTCTGAAAAATATTTCTGCTCTTCTTCGTTGGCTATCATCTTGTCAATCAAAATATAATCAAAAAAAGAAGCGCCGGTTGTTCCCGGAAATCCAAGCCAAGTTAGCTGAATTGGCGCTGGTCTTAAGGCGGCTATTCCCAATCTTGTCCCTTGAGTATAGGAAACCAAATCAATCAGAATATCTATTTCGTCTTGGTTGATAAGTTTGGCAACTTCCGTGTCGCCAATAAACCTAATGTCAACAAACTTGTCAGCTTCTTTTCTTGGTCGCTTACTCCAGTAGGTGTTATCGGGTGAGCCGTAGGAGTAGATATAGACACTGAATTTTTTTCTGTCGTGAAAACCGAAAAGGGAGGCTGTCATATGGCCTATTGGATGATTGCGAAAATCACGGCTTAAATAACCAAGACGAATTTTTTTGTGTTTTTCTTGTCTTTGGTAGGAAAAGTTTATTTTGGGAGAGGAATTGAGAATATAATCACTTGTTTTTTTAGCAATGGAGTAGTTTTTTTCTAAATCCTCATAGCGAAGGACATTCAGTAGGGGATTGTCTGATTGTGTTTCTTCTATCTTTTTTTCTATTTTGCTTGCTTTTTCCCAACTGCAAACTGTTCTGTAGATTAAAAAAAGATTAGCGTAAGCAGAGGTAAAATTTGGATCCAGTTCTAAACATTTTTGCATAGCCTCTTCGGCTTTGGAAAACTCTTGGTTGAGAAAATAGAAGATAGCCAAGTTGTTATAGTGCCAGAGGTTGTTTGGTTCAAGCTCTGCTAATTTTATAAGCATCTTAAGGGTTTCTTTTCTTTTGTCCTTGGAGGCGTAAAGAATTGATAAAAGAAAATAAGCTCTTGGGAAATTAGGCTGAAGAAAAACAGCCTTTTTTAGGTGTTTGATGGCTTCATCGACTTTGTTTTGAGAAATAGCAAGACTGGCAAGATTGAAATAATCAAAGGCAGAAAAATTTGTTTGGGTCATAGATCAATTATAACTATCGTTTATAATTCACGATTTTTTTTAAATAGTTGATAATATTGATTTATCTTAAAATTTTTATCAATATAAATTAAAATTTTTGCTTAATTTCTTGGTAATAATCAAAAATCATTTGTTAATCCTTAGTAATAACTACGATTATATTATAAAGTTATTTATTAAAAACTTGTTAATTTAATTAATCTTTTCACTTTTTTCCGGTGAGGGGATAGGAGATTCGGCTGTTTGTTTTAACCAGCCCAAAAATGGACCGGGAGGGATTTTTTCCATTTTTTGCAAAAAAGGAAGAATTTTAAGAAAACCATCAACTGATATTAAATCAATAATTTTTTCTTGATTATTTTCTATTATTTTTAAAGGTTGGAAAACAGAATTTAGCTCCTCATCTTTTTTTAATTTTTCAATAATTTGATTATATTCTAAAGCTTCAATTACTTTGATAATATCTTCCAAAGAAAAATACCATTGGTCGTTAATATAATAACGATTAATTGGTTTACTCCAAAAAGTTGACACTTGATGAGATAATGGTTTTTCTTCCTGGGAGACTTTTTTACCAAGCGGTTTATTTTTTTTTGATAAAATCGATTTTTTGGCTGGTTTTTTAGAAGTTTTGACCAGAGTATTTTTTGGTTTATCAGTAGTTTTTTGAATTTTCGTTGCTGAATTATTGTCAAATTGTTGTTGAACAGGTTGAGATAACTGTCTTTTTAACTCTTCCTTTTCTTTTTTAGTTTTTTCAATTTCCTGTTTTAATTTCTGCAGTGTTTCTTTTTCTTTACCATTTTTTTTACCAAAAAAATCAGGAATGATTCTCATAATTTTCATTATCCTTATTGGTCAAAGTTTTGTCAATAACTAAATTAATAATTCCTAATAATAAGAATATTAATACTGGAATTAAAGATAATACTGCGGAAAAAGAAATGGCTAAAATCCATTGAATAGGAATAAGAATCACACCTGTAGAGATTTGTTGAATTGTGTAAAGTTCAGCCATAATTGCAATAAATAAAATTAATAAAGCTTTAGTAAAGTATTTTTTTTTGATTAATAAGGTGATTAGAATAATAGATAATAAGATACCTAGAACCTTGAAACTAATAGCGACTGTTGTGAAAGGATAGCGTTTCGGTAAGTCACCCATAAAAAACTCCCATGGCCAGTGAAGAAAGATATTTACTGGTCCAGCTATTTTATCAAAGACATAGCTTAAACTGAATAATATTAAAATAATTAAAGCAAAATATTCTTTTTTCATATTTTTTTATTTTTTTTAACTTTTTTATTAATTTTAGGATTTTTATAGTTTTCTGGCAAGGTGTTGCCTAAAGGTGGAGGATTATGGACATTAAAAGAGATGACATATTGAGAAGTTTTATTAGGAGTGATATCCCAAGGTTTGTCAATAATTAAGGTATCGGAGCTATTGGAAACGATTTTTCTTATTTGTCCTTCACCTTTACCTCTTGAAATCCAGAGAGGATAGTTGACGAATTGATTAGAAAACCATTTTTTTGTTTTATCAGTTAGGGTTAGTGATGAGGCTTGAGAGACTCTTCCTAAATCTTCTTCTGGTAATGATGTTTTTTTGCCATAAAGATTTTTATATTGAGGATTATTTTTTAAAAATAAATCAATTGGATACCATTCATCATATTGAAAATTTTTTCTTATTTTTGATTGATAAGTGACTTTTATAAAACCTGGATAACTATCTTCAGTTTTTAAATCAAGACATTCTCTTAAATTTCCATTAATATCAACTATTTGCATATAAAATATTATAAAAAATTTAAAAAACTTCGTCAAAATAACTATATGTTAAACTTGTTCTATTATTCCAAGCATCAGAGAAATCGCTGTTACCTTTAGTATAACGATAGCTACCAGTTGATTCTTCTTTCATAATAAACCAGTTTCCATTTTTATTAACAAAACCATAATAAGCTGGTGTTGATGAATCATCAATCTCAGTAATACGAAATCCATCAGTCGGACTTTTTTCTGCTGGATTAATGATATTACCTTGACTATCTCGAAGTTTTAAAGTGCTTGGTTGAGGAGCGCTACCAAAAAAAGCCGCCTCAGTTTTTCTTGAAAAAAGTGTCATTAAAAATAATCCAGCTCCAGCGGAAGCAATTATTTTTAAAAATACACGTCTGTCAATATCATCAATCTCACCTTCTTCGACTTGTTCTTTTTGAATTTTTTCAGTAGGTAGTTCGATTAATGTAGATTTTTTTACTAATTTTTTACTAGTTTTTGTTGTTGTTTTAGGTTTAATTACTATTAATGATTTTTGTTTTTCAGGTAAAACAATATTAAAAAAATAAACAAACAAAGGAAAAAAAAGTAGATTAGCAATAAAATTAGCAAAATCATTTGTTTTATTAAAAGCAATAAATGTCATTAAGGTTATAACAATAAAACTATAGTAAGTTAAGATTTTTTTCATAGATTAGAGTTCTTTAATGAAATCTTTTTTAACAAAACCAATGTTGTTATTATTTAGATATATTTTATACCATTGATCAATAACGGTTATGACTTTATAGGTTTTATTTGGGTTAAGTTTATCTATAACCTGACTTTTTAAATTAGGTTCTTTACGGACGTTAATATTGTCTTTAGAAAATTCATCTTTAACTTTTATTAAAATTTCTTTTTTTGTCGGTTTAATAGTAGTTTTAGATATATTTTTTGATGTATATGATGTTTGATATTTTTTTGTGTTACTGTATAGATTTTTATTATTTATTAAAAAAGTTAAAATTATTAGAAAAAAACTAATAATTAAAGTTGGTTTTTTTAATTTTGGAATTTTTTCTATTAAAGATTTTTTTTCAATTAAAGATTCTATGATAACATAAAAAAAATAACCAATAACTGGTACAAATAACATTTGAAATATTATTTGTTGATTATTACTATTTAACACCCCTGAAGTTAATATTAGTAAAGAAATAAAAAAACAATAAATAAATAAAAATAAATTAATCATAGTTCTTTGACAAACTGTTGATTAACCCAACCATAAAGACCATTTTCAAGTTGGATATAATAATAATTATTTTCTTTTTTAGTAAAAGGATAATATTTACCATAAGAAATTTTACCTATTATTTTGCTTGAAGAAGATTTATCTTGATAGACATCGACTTGTTGCCATTTTCTATCATTCAAAGTGATAAATTTGAGATTATTTATTATACTTGAAGTTGGAGAGGTGATTTCTGATGGTGTTTGATTTTTGGCAAAATCAAAAAAATCTTGTTGTTCTTCAACTTGAGATTTAAGTTGATTAATTTCTCTTTTTAATTTAGCGATTTCTTGAAGTAATTGAAAGTTTTCTGAACTATTGTTTAATGGTTGTTTAAAATCATTATTTTTTGAATAATTTAATGATTCAAAAATTTGTTGTTGTTTTTTATCAATTTGTTTAATTTGGTTTAATAAATTTTTTTGTTGAAAATAAAACAAGTTTAATAAAAAGATGATAAAAATAAAAAAACCTGTTAAAATTTTTTTATAGTTGTGGTCCATATTATTATAATAGCGAAAATTAATTTATAAAAACAATGGATATTTTAATTAAAGGATTTATTTTTATTTTTGGGGCTTCAATAGGTTCTTTTTTAAATGTAATTATTGTTAGTT
>FWPV01006427.1_pt1 | contig 22443 bp, 15 predicted proteins | sample 2228371 | NCBI WGS metagenome assembly FWPV01 (sample SAMEA103939776, study PRJEB20133) | metagenome | reverse complement strand
CCTCGACGCCGCGTCGGAGGCGGCCCATCGCTCGGTCCAGAGGCCGGTGGAGGGCACGATCCTCACCGTGCTCCGGGAGGCGGCGGGGAAGGCCGGGCTTCCCGAGGATGCCGTCATCCTGGTGGAGGACGTCTCCCACCAGGGCGGGCTGGCGGTTTCCTATCTGTGTGAAAGAGTGATCTACAGTGGGCATTCCCGCTTCCAACGGATCGACATTGTAGACACGAAGATGCACGGGCGCATGCTCTTCCTGGATGGGGTCGGCCAATCTTCGGAACGGGATGAGTTCATTTACCACGAAATGCTGGTCCATCCAGCGTTGTTCAGCCACCCCCACCCCAGGTCGGTACTGGTGATTGGAGGAGCTGAGGGAGCTACGCTCAGAGAAGTTTTCCGTCATCCCGGTATTGAGCGGGTGGTCATGGTGGATATCGATGACCAGCTCATCGAAATCTGCAAACGGCATCTACCCAGCTGGCACCAGGGAAGTTATGAGGATCCGCGGCTTGAGCTCATCACCGCCGATGCCCGAAGCTACATGCAGGAGTGCTCGGAAACCTTCGATAGTATCGTCGTTGATTTGAGCGATCCTCTGGAGGGCGGGCCGGCGGTTTTGCTGTTTACGTGCGAATTCTACACGCTGCTCAGGAGCCGACTCACCCCCCGTGGAGCGATAACCATCCAGGGTGAAGGGATCAGCCCGCAGGATGTGGCGTTACACGCTCGTATGGTGAACACCCTGAGAGCCGTTTTCCCATTGGTGCGGCCCTATCCCTACACAATCCACAGCTTTCACCGCCCGGACGCACACATTCTGGCGACCCTGGACCCCGGCTGGTCCGCAACCGGTTTTGCCCGGCGGGTTGAGCGGGCCGATTTGCCGCTGCGTTATTTATCCCCGCAAATGGCGCGGGGAATGTTTGACTTGCCTCCCTACCTTAATCAAGCCTATATAAGCCATGATCAGGTTTTGACTGACGAGAACTGTTTCATCCTGGCCGGTGATATCACTTGAACGGCATTCTCTGATAAATCCCGCCAGGTCGATTCCAAGCATGTTGGATGCATGTGATTCTTAGTCATTAGCGAGGTGTCACCATGCCAATCTATGAATACCGTTGCAGGAAATGCGGCAGGAAAAATGAATTCATCACCTTTCGAGTCTCCGAAGCAGTCCCTTCGACCTGCCGCCATTGCAGCAGTGAACAGATTCAGCGGATTCCCTCGAGAGTGCGCGTGCGCCTCTCGGAGGAAACCCGCCTGGAACGTTTGGCCGATCCGATGCGTCTCGGCGGGTTGGATGAAAACGACCCCAAGAGCATGGCGCGCTGGATGAAGACCATGGGACAGGAAATGGGAGAAGATTTTGATGAAGATGTAGACGCAATGGTCGAAGAAGCCATGGAAGAGGAAGCCCGAGGAGCATCCCATGAGGGCGACGGCGTTGCCGACGAAGACATTTGACAAGCTTGCAGGGACAACCGCATGCGATGGACTGTCGCGTTTGGGTTGGCAGGTGGAGGCAGGCCACAAGGGCTTTTCCCTGGGTGAATCCGTTGCCGCACAACTCCATATCTCCGTCGATGTATCGTGTGACTTGATTGACTTTGGCTCCGTGCAGATCGATGGCCGGGCGGAACGTGATCCCGGGAGAAAGCTGAACGGCGGGGAACAGGTTAAGGTTTTCTGGCCGCAAGATGGCATTCACCGCTGGTACGAAGTCGATGGCCGGCGCATTCTGTACCACGACCGGCAACTGCTTGCCTATGACAAGGAAACGGGCATACCCAGCCAGCAAACTCCCTCAGATGCCTATAACAATCTCTTTGCCGCACTCCACCGGTTCCTTGCAGAAAAGAGCGCAAGACCCTATCTGGCACTGCATCACCGGCTCGACCGCGACACCAGCGGGGTGATGCTGTTTGCCGTCGATCAATCGGTGAACCGTAAGCTCGGTAATGCCTTCAAGCATCACAACATCGCCAAGGACTACTTGGCCTGGGCGGAAGGACACCCGAAACGCGATGAATGGATTGCCCGGGAAGACATCGGGCGCAAGGCCGGCAGCTACAGGACTTGCCCGCAGGGACAGGGCAAGAGCGCAGAAACCTGGTTTAAGGTGCTCTTGCGCAGGGAAGACCGCTCCTTCATTTGGGCCCGGCCGAGAACCGGACGTACGCATCAAATCCGGCTGCACCTTGCCTCCAGTGGCCACCCTGTAATCGGGGATCGCCTCTACGGGACGGCATCGGCACAAAGGCTCCTCCTGCATGCGTATCGACTGAGCCTGCTCCATCCTGCGACAGACCAGCCGCTGGTCTTGACCGCCCCCGTCCCGGCGGGCTGGCCGGAGCCACACGAGTTGGCTATCTCCCCCTGTAACGCCCCAGCGTTATGTTTTAATACTTGCGGGTCTACTTTTCCATAAGGAGTCTACTTTGAGCAAGGTGATGATCATCGGTGCAGGTGGTGTCGGCGGAGTTGTGGCGCACAAGTGCGCGCAGGTGCCGGAAGTCTTTTCGGAAATTGTGCTGGCCAGTCGAACGTTGGAAAAATGCCAAAAGATTCGCGCTCAACTGGCAAGACCCATAGAAACAGCCCGGGTGGATGCGGATAACACATCGGAATTGATTGATTTAATACGAAACGTTCAGCCCCGACTGATCATCAATGTGGCTCTCCCCTACCAGGATCTCTCCATCATGGATGCCTGCCTGGAAACCGCGGTCGACTATCTGGACACCGCCAATTACGAACCACCCGACGAGGCCAGATTTTGCTACAAGTGGCAGTGGGATTATCAAGAACGGTTCCGGCAAAAGGGTCTGATGGCGCTCCTGGGCTGCGGGTTTGATCCGGGTGTAACCAACATTTTCTGCGCCCACGCACTCAAACATCACTTCGATGAGATCCACACCATCGACATCATGGACTGCAATGCCGGAGAACATGGCCATCCCTTCGCCACCAACTTCAATCCCGAAATCAACATCCGCGAAGTGACCGCCCGAGGCAGGTATTATGAAAATGGGAAATGGATAGAAACAGACCCTCTTGCGATACATAAGAGCTTTGATTTTCCGCAAATCGGACCGCGCGAAATGTACCTCATGTACCACGAAGAACTGGAATCTCTGGTAAGAAATATTCCCGGTATCAAGCGAATCCGTTTCTGGATGACCTTCTCCCAAGAATACTTGACCCATCTCAGGGTGCTGCAGAATGTTGGCATGACGCGCATTGATCCGGTGCATTACAAGGGATGTGAAATTATCCCTTTGCAGTTCCTCAAAGCGCTTTTGCCCGAACCTTCATCCCTCGGGGAAAATTACACAGGCAAGACTTGCATCGGCTGCATGATCACAGGCGTACAAGACGGCCGGGAAAGAAAATATTACATCTACAACATCTGTGATCATGCCGCAGCGTACAAAGAAGTGAAGGCTCAGGCCATAGCTTACACCACGGGAGTCCCCGCCATGATCGGAGCAATGCTCATGCTGCAGGGGATGTGGCGAGGCGCAGGGGTGTTCAACGTCGAAGAATTCGATCCTGCTCCCTTTATGGAGAAACTGCCCCAATACGGCCTTCCCTGGACGGAAAAATTTTTGGCGTGAAATGACCATCAACAACATTGCAGACATCCAGACACCCTGCTACATCGTCGATAAAGACGCTCTGCAGCGCAACCTCGAGGTGTTGGACCGGGTGCAGCGCAACTGCGGCTGCAAGATTCTTATGGCCCTCAAAGGTTTTGCCATGTTCAGCGTCTTTCCCCTCATCCGCAGATACCTTCATGGAGTCGCTGCCAGTTCGCTGGATGAGGCGCGTCTGGGACATGAAGAATTCGCCAAACAGGTTCACGTGTTCTCGCCGGCCTACAAACCGGAGGAATTCGCGGAGCTGCTCACCTACGCCGACCATATCGTGTTCAATTCGTTTACCCAGGTGGAGCGCTTTCGACCTTACCTGTCCACGGCAAACGCAACGGTTTCGTTCGGCATCCGAGTGAATCCCGAACATTCCGAAACCAAGCCGTCCATCTATGACCCGTGTGCGCGGTTTTCCCGGTTGGGAGTAACGCTGAAGCATTTCGATGCGGACCGGCTGGACGGCATCAGCGGGCTGCACTTTCACAATCTGTGCGAACTGAATGCCGATTCCCTGGAGAGGACGCTGGCGGTATTTGAGGCAAAATTCGGGCGCTTTTTGCAGGGCATGCGCTGGGTGAACTTTGGAGGCGGACACCATATCACCAGAAAAGACTACGACATTGATCTATTATGTCGCCTCATCTGCGACTTCAAGAGTCGCTATCCGCTGGAGGTCTTTCTGGAACCGGGTGAAGCCATCGCATTGAACACCGGTTTTCTGGTGACCTCGGTTCTGGACATCGTTCATAACGAAATGGCCATCGCCATACTGGACACTTCGGCGGCGGCCCATATGCCCGATGTATTGGAAGTGCCTTATCGACCTGAAATTCCAGGGGCGGGCAAAGCCGGCGAGTTACCCTTCACCTACCGGCTGGGAGGTCTCACTTGCCTGGCTGGAGATGTGATTGGGGATTATTCATTCGCCCAGCCCCTCGAGGTAGGCTCCAAGCTGGTGCTGCTCGACATGGCTCACTACACCATGGTCAAGAATAACACCTTTAACGGTGTGCGATTGCCGGCCATTGCCATTCAGGAACACGGAAAACCTCTCTGCGTCATCCGCACTTTCAGCTATGAAGATTATCGCAACAGGCTCTCGTGAATCCGCGCCGCGATCGCCATCAACAAACACCGGCTGATCCCGGCACTTGTGTCGGAGCCGCTCCGCTGTTTTCGTCTTGCGCTGACCAATCCAGAGTGACTGCACACCTGAAGCCATCGAGCTCCTCGACCATCGCTTCGCTCATTTGGCCGATCCGATCGAGAGCCTCGAGCATCCGTCGACGCTCTTCCCCTTCCACTTCGCTTTGTTTGAGAAGATTGGCGAAATCCAGCTGCGCCATTTCCGCACGGCTTTTAAACTCCTCCAGCAGTTGGCCGGTTCCTTCATCCAGGATTTTGTACAGGTAGCCGTACTTAAAATTTTGCCGGTAATCCCTGAAATTGTAGATCAGCTCGGACTTGGTTTCCGCTTTTACCAAACCGACAGCCTCCTGAAAGCTCTGGCTCTGTTGGGATTCACCTTCTGCAGGAGTCTTACGCCGGCCGATTTTTCCCTTCAGCTGATTGAGGAAGCGAGTCAGCCTGCCCAGCCCAAACTTCATGAGAAGCGTGCCACGACCGACCACCTGGTTGTCGACGAAAGCACTGAACGAAGGCGGGGTTGTTTTCTCCATGGTTGACCAGCCCCCCTCTTGCGCAACCCCTATCACCCGGAGTTCGATGTTGTATTTGTTGAGCTCCTTGCGGTAATCCTCGAGAGCTGTCGTAAACAGGGACCAAAACGCGCGCGATGAGTGTCTGAGGCGATCCTGCAAAAACTCTTCCTGCTCCTTGGCAAATTCGATCACGCTCAGGTTGACTTTTTCAATCAGGTAGCGCGATAAAGACTGTCTGAATTCCAGGTAGAAACGGTGCAGCTGGCGGAGCAGCTGACGGTAGTCGGACAAATCCTTTTGGTACTGAGAATCGACAGGATAGTGCTCGACTACCTCCAGAGTCTCTTTGATAACCGGCCCATACGTCAGATCAAAATAGCTGCCCACCGCATTATCCATCTCCCTGCGGAGCGATTCCCTGAGCCCGGCTATGGCATTTTCCAGAGTACCCAGCGTGCTCTGCAAAGCTTTCTGTTTGCTCTTGAGATGTTTGCTGGACTGCTTGAGGCTGCCCAGGTCGTGGTCCATGAATCGTTTGTGCACCCGGGTGGTGTCGTTTATGCCCCCCGCCACCATGGTGAGCCTGCTGAGGCCGCTGCCCAGGAGCACTCGCGTCCTCTGGCCGGAGATGCGCTGGGCCACCTCGTCTCGAAAACGGGCATAATCGGCTTCTGTTCGAGCAATCAGCGCGCGATCCTCGCGCCACATTGCAAGTCGTCGCTGGTCCCGCTCTGGAGCCGCTCCTTCAAGCGCTTCAATGAGATGATAGAGAGCCGAAAAAGCATAGAGGCGGGGATTGGGTACAATCCAACTGAGCTCGGTGCGCACCCGCTCGGTGAGCTCCTCCAGGTCCTCTGCCTCGCTGTGCACATCCAGGTCGGCGTTGACGATGAACAGGGTCTGTGGGAACATGCGTAACGTTTTGATGAAATCCAGAAGTTTGAAATCAGCCTCACGCAGCCCGGTGCGACTACTGATCACATAGAGAATGAAGTGGCATTTCAGCAGGTACTGCTGCAGGAGGGCCAGATGGAGGGGGTTGGGTGAATCGCTGCCTTGGCAGTCGGCCACTTCGATTTTGTCGCCGAGCCAGGGCACCGGATAATGTAATTCCATGTCACGAATATAGACGGCCTGCCCTTCTTGCCCCACATAGTTCTGATGCTGTGAAAGGGAATCCCTGTCAAAAATGAGACGATTGACGCTGTCTCCAACATTTGTGTGCAGTCGTTTATATCCTTCCAGGTACGCATTGAGCAGAATGAAATTGGGATCAAGCTGCCCGCCGCTGGTCTGCTGCCATTCTCTCTGAGTTTTGGCAAGCCATTTTTTCAGACGTTGGCGATCTTCGGACGAACGCACATCGACAAGCTCCCCCTCACTCAGCTCTTCTTGGGAAATCGGCAGCATGCGAATGGCATGGTTCATTTCATCGGCAATTTGCGACCAGGATTTCAGTTCAACCCATCCGCTCACCTCCCCATTGGTAAGAATGCGCGTGATGAATGCGGTGATAATACCCGCCCCCCTCTTCAACAGGTCTTTGCCCGCCAGGGCGTTGATCAATGTACTTTTGCCCGATTTGACCGACCCGACAACGGCCATGCGCAGCAAGGAATCCTCGAGCGAACTTTTCACCTGGAGCAAATGCTCACGCCAGCGGGAAGCACTGGATTGGTCGACCAGTTTGAGTTGTTCCAGTTCCTGAATGGATTCTTTCAGAATTTCCAGTCGTTGTTCAATTTTCCTTTTGAATTGAAGATATTCGCTCATGATTCTCCATCATCATCGTCAACCGCAGATAATCCAATCCCATTCGAATGGTGCCGCAGCACCTGCCGAGTTGCCAAACCGAGAACGGAACCGAGATGTGTCGATTTTCCTTATTTCCTCTGGGACTCGAGAAACGCTGCCGTCTGTGTTCACCGGCAGCGGAGCGCTTCGGCCGCGTCAAGCCCGGTAAGGCCGGATCCGCATCCATTGGGCGCGATCGGGCACCCTGTTTTCCCGAGCGGCCTATGACAAGGCGGATGAACCTTTCGAATAGACAGGTGCTACTTATCCAGAAATTAGAGAAAAAATCAAGGAAAGTTAGGAAACTCGGGATGACAGAGAAGAACCGCCCCGAATACCGCTCGCAACACAATCCATGACCTTTTCCAAGTCCTCAGCATGAATCCAGACGAATTCAGGATCGCCACGGAACCAGGTCATCTGCCGTTTGGCGTAACGTCGTGTGTCTCTTTGTATGCGGCCGACCGCTTCCTCCAGGGAAAGCTGTCCAAGCAGGTACCGGCACAACTGTTTATATCCCAGGGATTGCATGGCCTTGAGCTCTGCTCCATAACCCATTCCCATCAGCTTCTCGACCTCTCCAAGAAAGCCCTTGTCCATCATTTCATGGACGCGCCGGTCAATCCTTCGGTAGATCTCCGCACGGTCTCGATAAAGAAATATTTTGACGGTTTGGTGACGTCTCACCTGGAAACGGTGCTGCTGCTGCCAGTGGGACAGGGGCCTGCCGGTCATCCGGAAAACTTCCAGGGCACGCACAATGCGCTGCCGGTCGTTGGCATGTATTTTTGCGGCAAGCAGAGGATCAACCTCGCCCAGTTCCTCGTACAGCACCGGCAGGCCATATTCGTGCAATTCCCTCAGCAGCTGCCGACGGACATTCACATCGGTGGGGGCTGCCTGGCAAAGGCCGCGTATCAGGACCTTCATGTAAAGCCCCGTTCCGCCCACCACCAGAGGAACTCGATTGGCCTGATGGAGGTTTTCGAGGGGCGCGCTTGCCGCCTCCAGATAACGCGCGGCGTCAAAGGATTCATCAGGATCCACAATATCCAGCAGATGATGCCGAATGCGCTTCCTTTCCCCAACTCCGGGCTTGGCCGTACCGATGTCCATGTGGCGGTAGACCTGCATGGAATCGGCATTGATGATTTCAGTTTGAAGCCGTTCGGCAAGATCCAGGGAAAGGGCGGTTTTCCCGACAGCCGTTGGACCCGACAGCAGGATGAGGTAATTTTCGACCGGCAAGGGCAACTCCGCAGGGATCATTTTTGTCGAGAAGGGAACACAATTTGAATTTCTTGTGATCTTTTCAGGCATTCATTCCTTCTATCGCTACAAGGCCTTCCATTAATACTGTGCGAAAGCTTCCGGGTTTAATGTCAGCGCGGACCAGAACAAGCGCAAAGGTCGCCGGTTAAGTCCGGTTAAAGATACGGGCGATTTCAGCGTGGGTGAACTTGTGCCAGACAGGCCTTCCATGGGGACAGGTGGCGGAAATGAGCGTACCGTCCAAATCTTCCAGCAACTGTCGGATCTCTTCCTTGTGAAGCCTTTGCCCGGCTCTGACCGCCCCGTGGCAGGCGGCGCTTTTGGCCAAACCGCTGCAGACGTCCCAGTCGGGACCGGGTTGTTCTTCTTCCGCCTGCTCCAACATTTCCCGCAATAAAACTTCCGGCGACTGCCCTCTAAAGATGTCCGGAACCGCCTGTATAATAAAGCTGTGGGGCCCAAAGGGTTCAATTTCGAAACCCACCTGGCTCAGTTTGTTCATCCACCGTCGCAGCATGGCCGCTTCTCTGGGAAAAAGCTCCAGTACAACGGATCTGGTCAGGCGCTGTGTGCCGGATTCACCCAGGTTCCCGACGGAAAGTTTATCATACAGAATTCTCTCATGGGCGGCATGCTGGTCAACCATGACCAACCCGTCCGGTGCTTCCAAAAGGATGTAGGCATTGGCCAACTGGCCCAGCACAAGCAGTTTCGAAAAACATATGCGGGCGGGCGGCGCACTGGTCATCCCCTGTTCGGCAGGACCATCCCATGCTATCTCCCCCGTAGGCTCTGCAGGAAATCCCATCTGACGCGGCGCCGCAGCCGCCGGGCCCGCCCACGGCGCCGTGGAATCGGTCAAGCTGATTTGTCTTTCCCGGATCACCTGCGAGGGACTCTGCAGTCCATTCCCAGGGGCGTTCGGGAGGGGCAGACCGAGGTGACGGGCATGACCCGTTCGAGCCCCCTCCAACACCTTTCTGATGCCGGTTTGTACCAGTTGCATGATCTCGCCGGGTCGGCGAAAACGAATCTCTCTTTTGGTCGGATGCACGTTGACATCGACCAGGGTGGCAGGCAATTTTAGGAACAATACGACCAGCGGGAATTTCCCCCTGGGTATTAACGTGTCGTAGGCTCTCATAATGGACTGATTCATCAATCGATCCCAGATGGGGCGGCCGTTGACATAAACAAAGAGGGATTTGCTGTTGGACCGCTGCACTTCTGGAGATCCGGCAAAACCGTGAATTTCGTACGGCGGACTTGCACAATCAAAGGCCCTCAGATCGCGCGCAGAGTCGGCACCCAAATATTGAAGAATCCTGTCCTCGTGGTTCTTGTCCCGGGGGAAATTGTACAGCATGCGATCTTGATGGGAGAGCTGAAAATGGATGTGCGGATGGGCCAGACACAACCGCACAAATTGGTCGGCAATATTGGCCATTTCGGTTTCCACCGAGCGCAGGAATTTGCGGCGCACGGGCACATTATAAAACAGATCGCGAACCGTCACCAGGGTTCCCGCCGAACAGCCCGTTTCCCGCACATCCTTCAATACCCCTCCTTCCACCCGAATGAATGCCCCGGAAACGGCTTCCGGTTCCCTGGTGGTCAATTCAAAGCGGCTTACCGCAGCGATGCTGGGAAGTGCCTCTCCGCGGAAACCCAAAGACTGTACCGACTGCAGGTCGTCCAGGCTTCTCAGTTTGCTGGTGGCGTGCCGTTCCAAAGCCATGAGCGCATCGTCCGGACTCATCCCCGATCCGTTGTCCGCTACGCGCAGTTCTTTACGCCCGCCTTGGATCAGATTGACGGATATCTTTTTGCTGTCCGCGTCGATGCTGTTTTCCACCAGCTCTTTGACCACCGCGGCGGGCCTCTCAACAACCTCACCGGCGGCTATCTGGTTGCACAGGGTATCGGACAGAATTGCAATTTTCGCCATATTCTGTTGCACTCCGGTTTTCCGCGACCTGATCAAGAATTCTACTCTATTGACAGACCGGGAGTCTTACAGTATGCATTCTTGTAACCCACGCCCAATCCAGGCAACTTATCATACCAGACCAGCGCTGGTAGAAATGAGAAACACAGATGCATCCGAATCCTTTCCAGCCGCTTGTAGATCTGCTCAGTAACATATTGGAAGCCCACACTACCGCCTTCTTTCTTGCCAATGCCAAACAACGTAGTTTTCATCTGGTCGCGGCACAATCTTTGAGCCGCCATCTCGGCGAAAATCTCACACTTCCCATGGAGCAGAGCGGTATTCTATCGCAGGTTCATAAAGCAGGTCAGGCAATCCATCTGGATAAGATGCATGAAATAACAATGGCACTCTCTTCTACCCTTCCTTTTTATCGCGAAGGCGAGTCCCACATCAAGGGTCTTTTGATTCAACCGGTCGGACACGGGGACGGGGTGCTTTACGTAGACACCAAGTACAGCTGGGGATTCAACACAAAACAGCAGAAATGGATAAAAGAGATTGCCGAATTACTGCATGAACTGGTCAGGCAGCAGGATTCGGCGCTGCGGCAAATGACCTTCGACCGCATCTGGCAGCTTTTTCGGCGCCTGGATTACGTCAACTACACCGGCGGCACCTTCCAGGATTATTGTCATACACTGGTTCATGAGTGCGCCCAGTTTTTGGGTACCGAGTATGGACTCATGGCCTTAAAAGACGCCTCCGGATCAAAATACCACTTGTTCACCGCGACCCCGAACATTCCCCAAGCTTATTTCCATCAGAAATTCGACATCAAGCAAGGCCTGATCGGATGGATTTTCCGGAACCAGAAACCCCTGTTCATTCCAAGACTCAACTCAGACTCCCCCGAACATTACCTACTGAGTTCGCGGGAAAGCCTCCCCCACCACGGCACGCTGTGGGGCCTGCCGGCAGCATCCACCCTGGGGCATTCGGTAGTGCTGGCATTCCTCGCTCGCGATGTCATGGAATGGAGCGCTGAAGATCGCCATGCCATTTCCCACATATTGTACTATGTGCACCTGCTTCTGGAGCAATCTTATTTCAAGGAAGAGTACGCACACGTGCAGACCTACGATCTTTCAACGGGCCTTTTGAACAACCTGGCATTCGAAGCAAAAGTGGAAGAAACACTGGTTGCATCCATGCAAAAAAGCGTGCCCTGCACCTTGGCTCTGCTGCAACTGGAACCCTGGCAAATCCTGCACACCCGAGTTCCCCCGAAGCGCATTCGAAAATGGCAGCAGCAAATCGCCGAAAATTTTTATCGAGCGGCTCCATCCCATGTATTTGTCGGCCAGGTAGCAGAGAACCGTTATTGCTCACGGAATTGTCGCCACAGGAAATAAACCAAATTCTTAAGACGTTGATGGCTGCCGGCCAGCAGTTTGCTCCCGGCGGGTCAAAGCTGGCCACGATCCAGCCGTACTTGAGTACGGCCAGTTTTCCGCAAGATGTGACCAGCTGCGAAGAACTTTGGACCCTGGTGTATCAACGCCTGTTTCAAGCATTTCGGTCAACCAGCTGACGGCGCCCCTTCGTGACTGCATAATCAGTTGGAATCACAAGATTATTTATGTTCGGCATGAGGTCTTGCAAGCTCGTCTCATGCGGCTGTCGGTTGGCGGCGTCAATCAACAAAAGAATTGACCCATGAAATCATTATCGCTACACTTGGCGGCCATTGAAAATCGTTTGATGGAACTGCAGAGGAGAAGGGTTGCGCATGCTCGATAGACTTTTTAGTTATTTTTCCAAAGATCTGGCTATGGATTTGGGAACCGCCAATACCCTCATATACTTGCGGGGCAAGGGCGTGGTCTTGAATGAACCATCTGTAGTAGCCATCAATCAAGATACCCATGAGGTGATCGCCGTCGGGCAGGATGCCAGAAACATCATAGGGCGACACGGTCAGCGCGTGGTGACCATCCGGCCTTTGAAGGATGGGGTAATCGCTGACTTTGAAGTCACCAGCGTGATGATCAAGTATTTTCTCAACAAGGTGCTCAAGAGGCGGCAGCTGGTGCGACCAAAACTGGTTGTGGCGGTACCCACCGGAATCACGGCGGTAGAAAAAAGAGCGGTCATTGAAGCCGCCGAACAGGCTGGGGCCCGCCATATTCATCTGATCGAAGAACCCATGGCCGCCGCCATCGGCACGGGTCTTCCCATAGACCAGCCCTACGGCAATATGGTGGTCGACATTGGAGGCGGGACGACCGAGGTGGCGGTCATTTCCATGTTCGCCATTGCCTACAGCGAATCCGTCAGGGTGGCCGGCGATGAAGCCAACGAAGCCATCTTGCGTTACATGCAGCGGGAACGTCAGATGATCATCAGTGAGGTGCTGGCGGAAAAAATCAAAATGCAAATTGGCACCGCCGTACCCCCGGATCAGCCGCTTTCTATGGATATTACGGGCAAGGAGATCTTGAGCGGTATTCCCAAGACCTTTAAAATAACCGATGAAGAGATCCGCGAAGCTATCAAGGAACCCGTCATGGCCATTGTAGAATCCGTCAAGCGGGCGCTCGAAAAATCCCCGCCCGATCTCGCCGCCGATATTCATGAGAAGGGTTTCTGGCTGGCTGGAGGCGGCGCACTGCTGAATGGTCTGGATCAGCTCCTCAATCAGATGACGCGCCTTAAAGTCAATGTGTCGGATGAACCGCTCACGGCCATTGTGCGAGGAGCGGGCGCGGTGATCGAACACACGGATTTTTATCGCCAGGTCTTTATCAACTGAGGGCCTTCTTAGGCCGTTGACGCAGGAATACCGTCCCATAACTTCGGTGGAACGGCACCTCCAGTCTGTTGCTTCTGCAAGTAGACCGTCCAAAACAAAGCGGATCCCCATCCAGTTGATGATCTGATCAATTGAGCTGGTGCCTATCTTATCAATCCATCATTGCCTGGAAATAAGGATTCCGGGCGAAAATGAGAAGTTGGAGGAAACCATGTATGTCGGCTGGAAAATGAAGACCCACCTGCTTACCGCAACGCCGGAGACTTCCGTTTTTAAAGCCCGTGAAATGATGGACGAACACCGCATCTCGCATTTGCCGGTGACTGACGGCAAAGCGGGCCTGCTGGGCATAGTCACCGATCGCGACTTGAAAGAAGCCTGGGCTTCATCGGCAACAACCCTAAGCGTCTATGAACTGACTTATGTGCTGCAAAAGCTTGTGATCGCCAACGTCATGACCAAGAACGTGATTACCGCCACACCGGATATGACTATAGAGCGGGCTGCGCGCATCATCCTCGATCACAAGATAGGAGCACTTCCCGTACTCAAGAATGGCAAACTGGTCGGCATCATCACCACCACGGACCTGATGGACGTGTTGCTGATGGCCCTGGGTTTGAGCGATGACACCAAACGTTTTTCTTTACTGGTCCGCGATCGCATGGGAGTCCTCGCACAAGTTGGGCAGCTGATGCAGCAGGCCGACATCAACATAAGAAGCATTATGACGGTGCCTTTGGTGGGTTACAAAGGCATCTGGCAGATTTTGCTGCGCACCAATGCGGGCGTCTATGAAAAAGCCATTGAAACTTTACAGCAAGGAGGGTTTAAAGTCATCTCTGAGTATGTGGAAGATCTGACGCCCTTTATGCCTAGAGACTAGCGGGCTTTTCATTCCATCGAAAGTCAGGCACAACACCATGGCCGACATTATCCATTTATCCGAGCGCATCAGCGGCAAAGACAATCTCATAACAGCAGCGCCGCTGGAGTTCCGGCGCGGAGACTGGCATGGGGGCTACGCCATGATGTGCACCCGCAGTGAATCCGCCCGTTTTGAAGATCACAGGAAACAGGCTTTCAGCTTCCCCGGTCATCAACATATCGGCTATGTACCCAACCATGTGAGCCTCGAGAACGGTTATCATTACACTATCCTGGGGCTTTTTCGTTACCGCGGCGATGAAGCAATGATGCGCCGGGTTTATCTTCTGGCGGGTCTGATGGAATGCGTGACCAACGCCCCTTCGGCCATTTTGAGGACAGACCTTTTGCGGCGCTTCTATCAGAAAATACTTGATGAACGAGACAGCCTCAACGTTGTGTGGCGCGGGAATGTAAGGCATTTCCTGCTTCCGCTCCAACCGGATTTGCGCAATCCAAACCTGTTCTTCCACCATATCGCCAATTGTGAGACCCTCAAGGAACTGTTCACCGCAATCGAAGCTGAGACCAACAAGCAGTTTGATCTCATTGCTCACAATTATGTCTTCTATGTGCCCGAGAACTTCGCGCCCTGATCGGTTCACCCCCGCCTGCTGTTGCTCTCCAGGCGCATGACGCGCCTTTCCGCCGAGGACTTGAGGCCGGCGCAAAACCGTTTATGGGCTGTAGCCGCCGAGTCCCTCCAGCGACAGGGCACAACCAAGTTTGGATTAAGAGCACACCTCTCCGGGATAACGGCTACTCAGGTAATTTTCTTCCATGATACCCAAGACAACCGGTAAAGTCTCGATATCGGGCGGTTTGAAAGCGAATATGAGGTGCAAAAATTGCGTCACGATGCGGTAGGTAGCCCCCCAGAGAATTTCGCTGTGACCATGGAGCCTGTAGAGAAAACACGGCATGTCCTGGACACCGCGATTGATCTTCTTTTCCACCTCGGGCGGCACATGCAGACGATAGTTTGCGTAATTCCATGGATTTAGCAGAGAACGCAGGGGAATGGCCACAATCTTTTCCACTTCCCAGCTCGGCACAAATTGTCTCTGCCTTCGAATCCACCCGATCATTGGATAGATAATCCGTTTGAATAGAAGCAACCGCTGTGACGGGAGCGGTCCCAGGAATCGGATACCCAGGGGATTCAAACGCATTTCCTCCCAGCTCTCGCGCAGAGCGGCGGCCAACAGTAAAGCCAGCAGCCTGGCCTGGTGCGGATGGGCAGATCGATAACGCGACCAAAACGGCCAGCGGGTGAGAGGTGAGCGGGGGAGCGACAGCAGTCTGGCCAGGCAGGGATCCAGTTGTGTTTCCACCGTCCCCCCGGGGCAGCACAAGTCACCGGATTGTTTTACCTCTTTGGATCTCTTGTTAAGGACAAGGCAGACTTCTCGAGGCGCACCCGCCTCGACCTCGAGCTGCGCCAATAAGAACATCACGCTGGACAACACGGCTTCCTGAGATGGATTGGGCAGTGACTTCGGCTCCTGTCGCAGTCTTTCCCAAATCACTTGAAGAATTCGTGTTTCCAAAGCCGATGGATCACCCAGCCAATGATCTATTGCTCTGTTGTGCTTTTCCCCCGCCAAATCAACCATTCTCGGTATTTTTCTTCAAGGCGCTTTTCAGAAATTCGCATTCTCGTCTTCACTTCGGGAGCGAAAAGACTGATTCTAAACTCTTCCAGTAACCACCTGAAATCCGCTAGAAACTCCAGGTCATCCTGAGTTGGCTTTTGTGCAACCGCTTTTCTCAGCTCTGCAAAATTTTCCAGATAGGGGACAAGTTGCTCCTCTTTTGCGCGGTCCTTCTCCGGCGCCGCATAGGCTCTTTCCGCCCTGATTTGCAACGCTTTAAGATAGCGCGGCAGCTGCTGAATTTCAAAGCGTCTATATTGCCTTGGAAAAGTGGAAGGCACAAGCATATTTAGCTCGTTAGTGAGGATTTGGATGCGTTGCAGGATGCCGGCATTACCCCTGGCCATTCGCTCGAAGCGCTGCAGGCTGGTTCTCGCCCGCTCCCTTTCCTCCACTGCCGCCAAAACCTCAGCCAGCATCTGACGTCCCAACGGGGCCAGCTTTCCCTTCAGCGCAGCAACGTTTTCCAGAAACTGGCGGCGCTCCGGCCAGCCGTAGGTGAAATGCGTTTGCCTTATGGCAAACAGTTCATTCAGCAAATAATCCAGTAACAACTCATTGGCTCTCGCGGTGCTGCCGATAAATGCGAGTTGCAGCGCCATTTCCTCCGGATAGGTCCAGTCTTTTTTCAATTGCCTGAGCTCCGTCTGAAAATTCAGCTGATAAAGCAGCTTCAAGCCACCATAGGATGCCGCCCTGGCCGCTGCAGGGTCTTTGAATAAGCGCACGGCAGCCCGCTCGTTTTCGGCAACGAGTCCTGGATAGGCAAATCGCGTGATGCCGCAAGCATCGGTTCCCAGTTCTATCCTTGCCTCCAATTCAACCAAATCGGCACCGGTGGAGCCGCTTTGCTCGAAGAGCCTGCAAGCCTTCTCAAATAAGTCGTCATTGAATCTGATGCCACTCAATCCCTTGAGCTCGTTCAGCTCGCGTCCGGCAGCTATCACTGCACCGTCAGGCGCGATCACCTCAAGGCGCAGGCGAAGATGCTGCGGCAGTTCGTCCTCGCTCCAATGACCGTGAGGCACTTCGACATTCTTCACCTCCATCAGGCAGCGGCTCAGCTCCGCATAGAAGTCCCCCTGGCCGTAGTTCAAACATCCCAGGATCTGATGTGCGGTTTCCGCCACGGGGACAAGACGCCGGCGGTAGGCTTTCGGAAGGGACTTGAGAAGCAGGGTGATTTTTTCCAGCAGCATTCCCGGAACCAGCCAATCCAGAGGTTTCTGCTGGAGGGATCTCAGGGCGTGAATGGGAACGGTGGCGGTGACGCCGTCGTGCTCTTCTCCCGGAGCAAAAACGTACTTGAGGGGGAGCTCCAAATCATTGGCCTTGAGTCTGCCGGGGTAGTCCCGCAAAGCACCAAAGTCCGGTTCGGAGCGCAGCAGATCCGCTTCCTGCATGCGCAAAAAATCGTCATTGTCCTGCTGTTTGATGAACTTATTGAAGGTACGCAGGTCGGCAATGACAGGCACATCGGGATCGCCCGAAGTGGGCCGGCCAGGGGAGGGCAGGCGTTTGTCATAAAAATCATAGACAACCGCATCATCGACCAGAAGCTCCCTGCGGCGCATTTTGTTCTCGAGTTCCTCGAGTTTTTCGATCAATTGTTTGTTGTGCTCCAGAAATCCGTACCTGCCGGCGATCTCGCCCTCCACCAGGGCTGATTGAATAAAGATTTTTCGAGCTTCCACCGGGTTGATACGAGCGAAATTGACGGCGCGCCTCTCCACGATCGGCAGTCCGTAGAGGGTCACTTTTTCATACGCCACCACCTGCCCCCGCTTCTTTTCCCAGTGGGGCTCAGAATAGGAACAGCGGCATAGATGCCGGCCCAACTCCTCCAGCCACCCGGGCTGGATGTTGGCAACCGTGCGTGCAAACAGGCGCGAAGTCTGCACCAATTCGGAGGCGACAATCCAACTGCCGCCCTTGTTAAACAACCCTGAACCGGGGAAAAGCATGACTTGCCGGTTTTTTGCCGACAGATAGATATTTTTTTCTTTGCGCAGACCGATGTGGCTGAGGTAGCCGCTGACCAGCGCCCGGTGGATGGCTTCATAACTTGCGGGTGCGCGATTCATTCTGGTCGTTGCCAGTCCCTTGAGGATTTCCTTGACCTCCTGGTAGATGTCTCGCCATTCCCGCATTCTGCGGTAGGACAAAAAGTTTTCCCGGCAAAATTTGCGCATCTGGGCCTGGCCGGCGCGGCCTGCAAAAGATTCCGCAGCCCGTTTGGCCCCCTTGCCCTTTGCCTTTGCCGCATCCTTAAACAGTTCTCCCCCGTCCGCCTGCTCACCATACAATCTTTGTTCATACCCCTGCCATATCTTCAACAGTGCGATGAAATCGGAGTTGCGATCCCGAAACCTGGCATGTGCCTGATCCGCCTGCGTCTCCAGCTCGAGGGGCCGCTCCCGCGGGTCCTGAATGCTCAAAGCGGCAGTGAGGATCGTCAACTCTGCAAGGGAGTCTTCCTTTTTTGCCTGCAGCAGCATCCTGGATAAGCGTGGATCCAGCGGAAGTCTGGCCATGGTGCGTCCCATGGGAGTGAGTTTGCGATGTTCATCCACCGCAATCAATTCTTTCAGCACAGCAAAACCATCCTTGATGGCGCTGGGCGAGGGTGGGTCCAAAAACGGAAAATCTTTGATGTTGCCGAGCCGCAAATAGAGCATTCGCAGGATGACTTCCGCCAGGTTCGAGCGCTGAATTTCCGGAGGCGTAAATAACGGGCGCGCCTGATAATCGTCCTCGGAATAGAGGCGAATGCAGATGCCGGCCCGGACCCGGCCACACCGCCCTTTGCGCTGATCAGCACTGGCCCGGGAGATGCGCACGATGGGCAGCCCCTGTGTCCTCGAACGCGCATTGTACTGGGATATGCGCGCCAACCCACTGTCGATAACGTACCTGATACCAGGGATGGTGATGGAGGTTTCGGCAACATTGGTGGCAACGATGATTTTGTCTTCACTGGTTGTCCGAAAAATCCGCTGCTGGTCGGCTGCCGCCATGCGCCCGAAAAGAGGCATGACCAGCGTGTTGAAATAACGTTTCTCCTCCAGTCGCTGGACCGTCTCGCGAATATCACTTTCAGTCGGCATAAAAATGAGAACATCGCCGCGCGCTCCCTCATTTCTGCGCTTTTTCAGGAGATCCAGCACAGCGACCGCCTGATCGATATAGGTCACATCACTTTCAGCTTCTTCGCTGCTTTCCATGGGTCGGTACCAGACTTCAACCGGATAGGTACGCCCCGATACCTCAATGATGGGAGCGTCGTTGAAGGCACGAGAAAACTTTTCCGGATCGATGGTCGCAGAGGTTATGATTACTTTCAAATCGGGCCGTCTGGGAATGATCTTCTGCACCATGCCGAGCAGGAAATCAATGTTTAGGCTGCGTTCATGCGCTTCATCGATGATCAACGTGTCATAGGATCGGAACAGGCGATCGGACTGAGCCTCCGCCAGGAGGATGCCGTCGGTCATCAATTTTATGCGAGTGGCACGACTGGTGCGATCTTGAAAGCGGATTTTGTATCCCACCCAGTTCGATCTGTCGCTGCCCAATTCTTCAGCAATGCGTTTGGCGAGAGTGACCGCCGCAATGCGGCGCGGCTGCGTACACCCGATCTTTCTGCCCTGGCCGCGGCCGGCCTCAAGGCACATCTTGGGGATTTGAGTGCTCTTGCCGGACCCGGTTTCTCCGGTAATCACCAATACCTGATGGGCGGCTATGGCTCTGACAACCTCTTCCCTTTTTTCTGTAATGTGCAGTTTCGGTGGGTATTTCAGTATGAATGGAGGGGTTTGGTCGCCGCTGGATCCAGCGTCCTGATTGTCTGAACTGATCGAATTCATAAATGCTTCAAAGCTGATTTCTCTGCGTTGTCCTCAAAGCGGTCCCTTCTCTTCTTTTCCCCTCTTGAGCGACCAGGGCTTATCCGCGAATGCCGTGGCCGCCTCCTGCCGGATCAATACGGCCCCCCGGCAGGAATCCCGCGGGCCGCATACGTCCTAAATTCCGCCATTCGTGGGACGACCCGTAAAGCTCGCACGCGCAACCCGCGCGCAGTCTTTCAGCAGGCCACTTGGGATCTTTACAAATCTCACGGGTTATGTCAATTGTCTGGGGCGAGATGCAACGCGATCTATGAATGAATTGGGGCATTAACTTTGGGCAGAAGGTGAAGGAGAACCATGGAGTCCTTTAAGCAGCAGGTAGAAGAAGCCGCAGCGTTTGTGCGAGCTCGCCTGTCCATTAAACCTCTAATCGGCTTGATACTGGGCACGGGCCTCGGTGATCTGGTGACGGACATGGAAAATGCCCGCCAGCTCCCCTATAGCGCAATACCCCATTATCCCACCTCGACCGTGCAGAGCCATGCGGGCAGGCTTGCATGCGGCATTTGGGCAGGCAAACCCGTCATAGCCATGCAGGGTAGAATCCATCTGTACGAAGGGTATACGGCACAACAGGTTTCGTTCCCCATTCGCGTGCTGGCTGCTCTGGGCATTCCCACCCTGATCATTTCCAACGCAGCCGGGGGACTGAATCCCCATTACTCCCCCGGAGACCTCATGCTCATTGCCGATCACATCAACCTGACGGGGCAAAACCCTTTAATCGGCCCCAATGTGGATCAATGGGGACTGCGATTTCCCGATATGACACAGCCGTACAGCCGGCAACTGCAAGCGCTGGCGCTGGAAACTGCAGTGAACGAACGTATTAAGCTGCACAGAGGAGTCTATGCGGGAGTCCTGGGACCAAGTCTGGAAACGGCGGCCGAAACGCGCTTTCTACGCACCATTGGGGCCGATGCGGTTGGCATGTCCACCATCATGGAAGTGATCACCGCTGTTCATGCGGGACTGGATGTGCTTGGAATTTCCGCCATCACCAATGTCAATTTGCCGGATGCTTACCAACCGGCAACCATCGAGCAAGTCATCGCAACCGCTCAGCAGGCCGGACGTGACCTCATGCCATTGTTGGAAAGAACCATAGAGCAATTATGACAGCCCGCTCGCTTTCGACTCTAAGAAACAAGGGGAAACATGGATTCTGATCATACCCCTGTGGATCTTTTGCTTAAAAACGGCCTGGTCCTGACCCTGGACAGCGACGACAACACATTCCAACCAGGCGCCGTGGCCATTCGTGCAGAACAAATCATCGCGGTCGGTCCATCCCTCCAGATCGAAGCGCAGGTGCAGGCAGCAAAGGTGCTCGATGTTGAGGGGTGTATCGTCATGCCCGGACTCGTCAACGCCCACACCCACGCCGCCATGACTCTGTTTCGCGGCCTCGCCGATGATCTGCCCCTGATGGAGTGGCTGCAGAACTACATATTTCCGGCCGAAAAGAGTTTGACTGCCGACATGGTCTACTGGGGTACCATGCTGGCGTGCGCCGAAATGATTCTGTCCGGCACCACAACTTTCTGCGACATGTATCTGTTTGAGCACAAAGTAGCCGAAGCCGCCAGGCAGGCAGGTGTTCGAGCCTTAGTGGGAGAGGTCCTGTACGATTTTCCTTCCCCTCACTACGGAGACATAACCAACGGCCTCAAATTCACAGAAGCCCTGATCGAACAGTGGAAGGGAGACCCTCTGATCAGTATTGCAGTCGAGCCTCATGCGCCCTACACATGCTCGCCGTCGCTGCTGCAGAAATGCCGAGCTTTGGCGGAGCGCCATGATGCATTCCTGATAATGCATCTTTCCGAAAACCAACGGGAAGTCGATGAAGTCCTGCGCACTTACGGCCGGCGGCCGGCGGCTCACCTGGAGGAACTCGATCTTCTCACCCCAAGGCTCATAGCAGACCACTGCGTTGCCCTGGACGATCACGACATGGAACTGCTGGCCACGCGCGGCGTCCAGGTGGTTCACAATCCTGAGAGCAACATGAAGCTGGCCTCGGGCATTGCACCAGTTGCCAGGCTCCTTCAGCTGGGGGTCAATGTGGCGCTCGGAACGGACGGCTGTGCCAGCAACAATGACCTGGATTTATTCGGGGAAATGGATTCGTGCGCCAAGCTGCACAAAGTGGCCAACCTGGACCCAACGGTCCTACCCGCCCGTGACGTGTTGAGAATGGCATCGCAGAACGGAGCGCAGGCGTTGGGAATGACGCATAAAATTGGCCGGATTGCGCCGGGCAAATGGGCCGATGTGATCGTGCTGGATTTGCGCAAGCCTCATCTGGTGCCCCTTTACGAGCCTGTGAGTCAACTGGTCTATTCCGCCCGAGGCGCCGACGTTCGGCACACCATCATTCACGGCCGGCTGGTCATGGAAGATCGGCGGCTTCTCTCCATGGATATACGCGAGGTTATGCACCATGTCAGGGAATTCAGTCAACTGTTCAAATCCTTATGATCCTGATTCGTTGCCGCGCTACGTTGACTGGTTGCTGACCGACATCGAGTGGATTGTGACCTGCGATGGGACGATGAGTTGCATCGAGCGGGGCGCACTGGCCATCGATGGAGAGATGCTGGTTGCACTCGGCCCGAGTGAGCCAATCGCGGCCGCTTATCGCGGCCGCCGGACCCTGAATTTATCCAATCACCTGGTGCTGCCCGGATTGGTCAATTCCCACACACACGGAGCTATGAGCTGCCTGCGGGGACTGGGGAACGATCTTCCGCTGCAGCGCTGGCTGCATGACATCATTTTTCCGACGGAAGCGCAGCATGTGAATCCTGATTTCGTCTATTGGG
>FWPV01006422.1_pt1 | contig 22446 bp, 19 predicted proteins | sample 2228371 | NCBI WGS metagenome assembly FWPV01 (sample SAMEA103939776, study PRJEB20133) | metagenome | reverse complement strand
AGCGCCTCCACTCATGGAGGCGCCCTGGAGTTTTGCGTCCCCAAGAGTGGGGACGCCGCAAGCTAAAGCTCGCGCCACACCCGGAGAAGTGTCTCCTCCCCACACCCCCTCGTGCTCTATTGGCAGTATCCTGAAACCATGCTCGCAGTCCGAATCGAGAAAGGATCGGTCCAAGTGGTGGACATCGCCAAACCCCGCAGAAAGAAAGGCTGGGCTCTGATCCGCCTGCGCTGCGCGGGAATTTGCAATACGGACATCGAACTCATGCGCGGCTACTACGGATTTGCCGGAATTCCGGGTCACGAGTTCGTGGGCGACGTTGTGGACGCCGACGAAAAGCGCCTGCTCGGCAAGCGCGTGGTCGGCGAGATCAATATCGCCTGCGGCAAGTGCGCCTGGTGCGCAAGCGGGATGAATCGCCACTGCTCGCGCCGCTCGGTGCTCGGCATCGTGAAGCACCCGGGCGCGTTCCGGGAACTCATCGACCTGCCCGCGGAGAACCTGCACGTCGTTCCCGAGAATGTGCCCGACGAGCACGCCGTGTTCACAGAACCCGTGGCGGCGGCGGGCGAAATCCTCGATCAAGTCAGGATTCCGGAGGGCGACACGGTGGCGGTTCTCGGCGACGGCAAGCTCGGTTTGCTCATCGCGCAGGTCCTGTCGCTGTGCGGGCTCAAGGTGGAGCATTTCGGGCGCCACCCCGAGAAGCTGCGCATCTCGAAGAAGGCGGGCGTCCGCACGCGTCTTGCCGGAAACAGCTTGCCCCGCGCCGCCTATCAAATCGTGGTCGAAGCCACCGGATCGGCGGAGGGACTCAAGCAAGCGATCCAAATGGTCGAGCCGCGGGGCGTGGTGGTCCTGAAATCCACCGTCCATGGCGATGTGCCTCTGGACACTGCGCCGGTGGTGGTTAACGAGATTACGCTGCTCGGTTCGCGCTGCGGGCGCTTGGAGCCTGCTCTGCGCGTCATCGAATCGGGCAAGCTCCGTTTGGACGAGATGATCTCAGCCCGCTTCCCGTTGAACGAAGCGCCCGCGGCGTTCCAGAAGGCGGTTGAACCGGGCGTGATCAAAGTCCTTCTGACAGCCAGCGGGCGGTGATGGGCGCGTAGGCGTCGATGCGCCGGTCGCGGAAAAACGGCCAGTGGCGCCGCACTTCATCGATCTGCCGCGGATCCACCTCCGCCACCAGAATCGCTTCGCCCTCTTGCGGCGCTTCCGCCAGCATTTGGCCGAATGGTCCCGCGATGAACGAAGAGCCCCAAAACTCCAGCCCGCAGTTCGCCGTGCCCTCAAAGCCGGTCCGGTTCGCCGCCGCGACATACACGCCGTTGGCGATGGCGTGCGCGCGCTGGATGGTTCGCCACGCGTCGAGTTGCGCCGCCCCGACCTGAGCTTTTTCCGAGGGGTGCCAGCCGATCGCGGTCGGATAGAAAAGAACGGACGCTCCTTGCATCGCCGTCAGCCGGGCGGCTTCCGGATACCATTGATCCCAGCAGATCAGAACGCCGATGCGCCCGAAGCGCGTGTTGAAGCATCGAAATCCCGTATCGCCCGGCGTGAAGTAAAACTTCTCAAAGTAGAGCGGATCGTCCGGGATATGCATTTTCCTGTACAAGCCCAGCAACGCCCCGCCTGCGTCGATCACTGCTGCCGTATTGTGATACACGCCCGCCGCGCGCTTCTCAAACACCGGCGCTACGATCGCGGCGTTCAATTCCGCCGCGAGCGCCGAGAGCGCATCCGTGGTCGGACCGGGCGCCGGCTCGGCTAGCGCGAACAGCGCGGCGTCTTCCTGGCGGCAAAAGTATTGCGAGCGGAACAGTTCCTGCAAGCAGATCACCTGCGCGCCTCTCGCGGCGGCTTCGCGGATGCGCCAAATCGCTTTCTCCAGATTCTCCGCCGGATCTTCCGAGCAAGCCATCTGAATCACGCCGATGCGGAACTTCGAGTCGCTGCGAGCGGACATAGTATCATTGTGCACAATATGGTCTTGCGCGTTGCTTGTCTCGTTCTATTCGCCGTTTCGTGTCTTTGGAGCGCGGTTCCGCCCCTCAAGGAGCATTTCGGCTTCACGCCGGGCGACGATCGCAAACTCGCCGACTACGGACAGATCGTGAGCTATTTCCAGAAGCTGTCCAAGGCGAGCGACCGCATGCGCTGGGTCGAATTCGGCAAGACAAGCGAGGGGCGCCCGATGTATGCCGCCTTCATCTCATCCCCCCAGAATCTGCGCCGCCTCGAGCGCCTCAAGGACATCAACCGCAGTCTCGCTTTGGCGCTTTACGAGCCGGAGCAGGCGCGCAAGGCTTTAGGCGAAGGCAAGGTCTTCGTCTGGATCGATTCCGGACTGCACTCCACCGAAGTCGCTCCCGCGCAGCATGCCCCGCACCTCGCCTACAAAATGCTCAGCAGCGATGACGCGCGCACGCGCCGCGTCCTCGACAACGTCGTCCTGATTCAAATCCCCGTCATCAACCCCGACGGGCTTGAAATGGTGGTGAGCTGGTACCGCCGCAACGTCGGCACCCCGTACGAGCTTGCCCCGCTTCCTTTCCTCTACCAGAAATACGCCGGTCACGACAACAACCGCGATTGGTTCATGCTGAACCTCACCGAAACGCGCCATGTGTCGCGCCTGTTGTATCAGGAGTGGTTCCCGCAGATCGTTTACAACCAGCATCAGCAGCCTGCTTTTCCGGCGCGCATCTTCATTCCGCCTTACGCCGAGCCTCTCAATCCCAACATTCCCGCCGCCGTGATGCAAGGCATCAACCTGATCGGCGCCGCCATGGCGGAACGGTTCGCCATGGAGGGGAAAACCGGGGTCCTCTCCTATTTCGGCTTCGACGCTTGGTGGAACGGCGGGCTGCGGTCCTCGCCCGCGTTCCACAACATGCACGGCATCCTTACCGAAACCGCCGCTAGCGGCTACGCCACGCCGCGCGACTATGACCCGGCGAAATTTCCCGAGCGTTTCAGCAACGGAATGCCAACCCGCCACCCCGGCATCTTCTACCAGCAGCCGTGGCAAGGAGGGCGGTGGACGCTGCGCGACGCGATCGAATACATGCTCACGGCGGATGCAGCCATTCTTGAGCTTGCCGCCGAGCGGCGCGAGGAATTCCTGAACAAGGCTTATGCGCTTGCGCGGGCGCACCGGCAGTCGCAGGAGAAGCCGTTCGCCTATGTGATCTCTCCGGATCAGTGGGACCGTTCGAGCGCCGTCGAGATGGTCCGGCGCTTGCAATGGGCGGGAATCGAAGTGAAGCGAGCCGCGGAAGCCTTCCAGGCGGGCGGCAAGTCCTATCCGCGCGGCACTCTGGTTCTTCCAGCCAGGCAGCCTTTCCGCGCCTACCTCATCGATCTGATGGAGCCGCAGCGTTATCCCGAAATCCGCATCGGCACGACCGGACCTACGAAGCGCCCGTACGACATCGCCGGCTGGACTCTGCGGATGGCCATGGGCGTGGCGGTGGACCGCATCGAGGAGCCTTTCACGGCGAAGCTCGAAAATGCCGGAGAGATCGGCGCTCCTGCTCCCTCGCTTGACCGCCGCGAGAATGCTTCGTTCCTTGCGGTCATCGATTTGCTCAACAAGGGCGCCGCCGTGCGGTGGGCGGCGGATGGAAAGATTCTCGCGCAAGGCGCGGCCAGCCCGGAAGAATTCGCGAAAGCCGCGTGGGAGCTTCGCAAGCCGCGCGTGGCTCTCTACCAGCCTTCGCTCGCCAACATCGACACGGGATGGGTGCAATGGCTTCTCGATACTTTTCAGGCGCCCTACTCCGTGCTCCGCAATGAAGACGTCAAGAAGCCGGATTGGCGCTCCGCCCACGACGCGCTGATCTTCGCTTCTCAAAGCGCCTCTTCGATTCTGAGCGGCGCGCGCCCCGGCGGCGGGCGCCCGGGATCGTCGGAAACGCCCTCGCAGCAGCGCCCCGAGTTCACCGGCGGCATCGGCAACGAGGGATGGGCGCAAGTGGCGCAGTTCGTCGAACAGGGCGGCACGCTCATCGCTCTGGACGCTGCTTCGGAGCTTCCGGTGCAAAAGATGCCCCTCGGTTTGAAGGGCTTGCTGCGGGGCGGGGAACCGGCGGCTGAATCCCCGGACGCGTACTACTGCCCCGGCTCGTTGCTGCGCGTTGTGGTGGACAATACCCACCCCCTTGGCTTTGGAATGCCGAAGGAGAGCATCGTGTTTGTCAGCGGCGGTCAGGTTTGGGACGTGAAAGATCCTCAAGCGCGGACGGTGGTCCGTTTTGCCGAGAAAGACGTTTTGGCCAGCGGGTGGCTGTCGGGTGAAAAAGCGATCCTCGGCAAAGCAGCGGTAGTGGAACTCAAGCATGGCAAAGGGCGGGTGATCCTCTACGGTTTCCGCCCCCATTTCCGCGGACAAACCTTCGGCGCCTTCAAGCTTCTCCTCAACGCCCTGTATTACGCTTCCGCTCAACCTCGGTGACGCCCAGCGAGCCTGCTCAGCACATCAGCGTTCATCTGCGTTCATCCGCGGCTTACCCGCTTCCGCCCGCCGCGCCACGCTTACCGCAGCACCCGCGTGGAGTACCCGGAAACCGCCGCCCGGATGCGCCGTCCGTCGAGCTCGATCTCAGCCGTCGCCGGATGAGCGGAGAAATTCGTCACGATCGTCCGCTCGGATACCCGAACGGCGGCGATGTCGGGATGATGCGTCTTGAGCCGCCACGGCGAAGCGGCGAAGCGCCGGGTCGCGGCGGCGGACGCTCCCGGAAGCGTCACAATGGCAGCCTCGCCTTCCGGGCGCGCATTGAGAATAATGTGCACCGCGCGCAAATCCCGCACTTGCCGGATCCCGCCCCCATTCGCAACGGCGTAACCCAGGCGGTTGTCAGCGTTGAGCCACGTCCGCCCATCGGTTTCAATCCCGGGGTTTCCAAGCAGCGAAATCAACCCGCCCGAAGGCGACCCGCCCGCCGCCCAGCGGTCAATGAACACCGACTCGCCCGACGGCAGCGCCGTAAACGAGAACAAGTGCGCCCTGCCTCCATGGCTCGCGCGCACGGTGACATGCGCCGCCTCTTCGTCCACCCCCGCAATCACCGTCGATATCCGCAGCGTGTCGCGCGCGATCGCCTGCTCCAAAGCCGCGCTTACGATTCCCAATCGCCCGGGCTTCGCTGTCAGCTCCGGAAAGGGTTCGGACAATCCTACGTAACTATTCGGTAACGGATTGACCAGCAGATCCGCGGAAACTGGCAGAGTCAAACCCATCACCCGCAAGCCCCACGAGAATGAACTGATCCCCGCCGGTCCGCGCACCACGAACATCCGCGCATCCTCCAGCATCCGCGTCCGTTCAAGAGACCGCCATAGCGCAACCAGACGAGTCGGGGACGGATGCGGATCCCACAGCTTCGCCGTCAGCATCGCCGTGGCCAGCAGCCATCCGGCATGCTGCTCATGTCCGCGGTAGGTGACAAATTCGCCCGGAGCGAACAAATTGCCGTCCGGGTGGCGAGCCTGCATGCGCTCCAGCACTTCCAGAGCCAGGTTCGCCAGCGGGGCGGCTTGCGCATCCCTTCCCAAACGCTCCATCTTGAGATGGACATCCGCCAGCATATCGGCGCGGTAAAGCGTCCAGTCCGTCCCGCTTGGATACAGCAGGGACCCGTCCGGGAGGCTGAAGTGCTTCAGGTTGGCGTAAATTCCCGCGGCGTTGTGCAGCATCGCCTCAGGCAGCGGCCGCCCGAGCAGCCGGTAAATAATGGCGTTATCCAGACTCAAGGTGAACGTGGTCATGTAGTCCGGGTGCACAAATCCGTGGTTCTCAAGCGTGAAATCGGGATGAACGTTGGCTCCGGCCAGCCACGCGCTCAAGGCGCGTCCGTCCATCAGTCTTTTCGAGACACGGTCAGCCGGAGTGGCGAACGCCGAAACCATGTATTCGATAGCCCGCTCGCGCCACCTCGGGGCATGGGGATGGGACGGCAACGCTTCCGCCGCCAAAACCAGGATCTGCGAATTCCAGGCGTTCTCCTCAGCCTTGGTGTCGTAATAGCGGGAATACGGGGCGGGGATGTCAAGGAACCGGTCCGCTTCGTGAACGGTCATATTCACCACCGCCCGGCGCAAATCCGCTGGCAAATCGGGCCAAAGGAACCACGCCGCCGTCACCGCCTGCGCCGCCCAGAATGCCGATTGCCAGTGGTTGCCCCACGGTCTGCCTGAAGCCGTCGCGCCTCCGCCGCTCGCGTGAGTGCGCGTCACCTCGCGCAAGATCCGCTCGACTGCGGACTTGACCCCGTCAGGGTTCTCGCAAGCGGCGAACTTCAGGCACGCCGCCGCCGCGTACGCCGTACCTGTGAGCGGGCGTATGGCGTGCTCCAGTTCGTTCGGAATGGGGAATGGAGGGACGTTTTTCAGCAGATATTTCACCTGCCGCTGAAGCAGGCGTTCCCAACGCGGTTCAGACCGAAGCTTGGGGATTTGCGGCGGGGTGAAGTCCTGCGCCCGAGCGCCGCCGAGCGAGACAATCAGCAATCCGGCTATCGCGAGTCGCACGGAGACATTGTGCCATACGCAGTACGCCGCCAAAAGCGAAAGCCCCCGGAAAGGGGACTGTCCTTTCCGGGGGCCTAGGTAGCCTTGGAGCCTCACGGCTCGCTTCAGATCGCGCGGTGAAGTGACCGTTCCACAAGAGGAGCGGCCTCGCCACTGAACGAGACCTGAACTTTAGGAGCGGTCGATCTAAGAGTCGGCCACCTCACGCGTGATGTCCGTAATGCGGTAACTACCTTCCAAACTCATTTTTGCTGGACCACCTCCTTCCTCAGTGATACCGCCATCTTAGATCCAGTTTGGGTGTTTGTCAAGGAAAAAGTAACTAGACCCCCGGATGTTGTGACTTTTGAAATCGGGCTACAACATTTGGTATAGAAAGCGGCACATGGCTAGTCCGTCTAGCCAATTGAAGGGAAAGCGCCCCGTCGTATAGTGAGCGCACGGCAGCTTAACCACCCGGTGGGGCAACCCCCGCCGCCGGAACTCCTCGATGACCTGAAGGGAAAACTCCGGCAAGAAGGTGGTGTCATAAGGCGCCCAAATGAGCAGCGCCGGCATTTCCCGCCCTTCCAGCCGGTCGAAAAAGCTTGCCGGGCTGATCACTGCCCACATCGAGCGGAGCTCGTCCTGCGTAAGGTGACCCTCGAAGCCTTGGCGCACATGGCGAGTGGAAAGTCCCGTCCACACCACATCGGAAAAGTACATCGAGACGTGGTTGAACACCCCGGCGGCGACGCGAGGGTCATGAGCGGCAGTAATGAACGCGATGCACGAGCCGAGACTCGTGCCCAGAATGCCAAGCCTTTGATATCCTTGCGACTCCAGCCAGTCCAGACACGCGCGGGCGTCGATCACCGACTGCCGCGAGGCGTGAATCGTGCGCCCGACGTTGCTCGAAACGTGATAGTCGGCGCGGCTCAATCCGGCGGGCATGCGGTGGTCATGATACGCCAGGCTCATGCGCAGCGCGGAGATGCCAAAGCGGTTCAGCAGCCGGCACAATCCGATGTGCCCCATGGCGTCCGCATTCCATTGCGGCAACACGACGACAGCGCGATCCTTCCTCCTCCCTGCGGGAAAGAACTCGGCGTGGACTGTATTGTTTTCCGGATACGGGGACTCGACGGCGCTCGTGAAAGTCAAATGTGAGCCATTCAGGTGGAAGTCCGCCGGCGGCGTGTAGGAATAGAACCGGTCGCTCGCAGCCAGGGTAGCTACAGCCCAGTTGCGGATGGCGCTCCGCGGGTCGCCGTTTTGCGGTAGTCCCGGGAGCCACTCGAGGCCCCACTCGAAGGGGCGGACGACGCGGTTCGTGTCCCGGCTCGCCAGCCGCCTTTCCCACCGATCAATCCAGCGGGCGTACAAACCAAACATGGCGGGACAAACCGCCATTCTACCTATTCCGAGTCTGGATAAAGAAAAAGCCCGGCTGCCAGTCAGCCGGGCCGGACATGCACCCCTGGAACAGAGGAAGCAACGCCCACAAGCGGAACCCTCAAACCCCACAAGAGAGCTAGCACGTGGGGTGCCAAAGCGAAGTTCTTTGTTTTCAATACGAGTCTATTCGGGGTCTTCCGAATTCCATAGCCACCTCTTTGTAACGGAGTACAATACGGGGTGTGGCGCATTCTGCTGCCCCCGGACCGCTCCCGGCGGTGGAAACTCCGCTGGCCATAGCCCGGCGTGTCTTTGCGGGATTCCTGCTTTCCGGGATGGTGCTTTCCTTTCTCGGCGCCATCCTCCCGGCGTGGGGCTACCACAGAGTCGAAAACTACTTCGTCGTGGGGAATTACTTCATTTCGCTCAACGCCGGCTTGCTTTTGGGCGCCCGCTTGGCCTACCCCTTCATGACCCGCAAAGGAATCCGCGGAAGCCTGATCCTGGGCTGCGGCTTAGCTTGCGGCGGACTGTTACTTCTGGCCTTTTTCGGGCCGCCCTTCCCGTGGGCCTTGCGAGCCTTGGGGTTGCTGTTTGTGGGAGGCGGCGCAGGCTTCTTGAACGGCGGTCTATTGGAAACGATATCGCCGGTTTATGACCGCGACCGTGCGGTAACGGTAAACCTGGCTGGGACGCTATTCGGGCTCGGCTGCCTGCTGACGTCGCTGCTCGTGGCGGGGACCTTCTATGTCTATACGCCCCCGAGCATTTTGGTCTTTCTCGCGGCCATTCCCGGATACTATCTGGCCGCATACTACCGCATGAAGCCCCCCCGGCTGACCAGCGGTCACGAGCCAAGCGTGGGAGAGGCGTTGCGGGAGTTCCGGAATCCCGGAGTGCTGCTTTTTGTCCTGCTGCTTTTCTTTCAATTCGGCAACGAGTGGTCGCTCGCCGGTTGGCTCCCCCTGTATCTGATTCTGAAGTTGGGCCTAAGCCCGGAAACTGCGCTGTTGATGCTCTCCTTTTATTGGGCTTGCCTCCTGGTGGGCAGGCTCGCGGTTCAAGCCCTGCTGCCGCATGTGCCCCACGGGCGGTTCCTGATGGTCAGCGTGCTGACGGCGATGTTTGGCTGCCTGATTCTGGCTTCGACCAACAACCGTTTTGGCGTGTGGAGCGGGCTGCTGTTCGCCGGATGCGGATTCGCCGGCATCTACCCGCTGGTGCTCGAAAAGATCGCGTTCCGCTTCCCGTTCTTCCGGCCAGCCTTATTCAACGGCATCGTAGCGGTGGCGGTAACCGGAGGGTTGCTGGCGAATGGTTCTTTGGGGTACTTAGCCGAATGGCTGGGCATCGGTGTGGTCATGTTCCTGCCCATGGCGGGCAGCGTGATGGTTTTTCTGCTGTTACTACTAGTGTGGCTGGAAGCGAAACTCTCAGCCGGAGAGCCGGCTTCCACTTCAGCGCAGCTTTAGCGTCGCGCTGCCTCCGGGTCCTTCATAAAGCAATTCCAATTTGCGGATCGATCCCGGCTTGCCTTTGAATGGAAAGTACAGAAACCCCGCTACGGGAAACTTGGTTTCGCCTTCCGGCAGAGCCACATGGACCGCCAAATCCGCAGCGCTCATCTCTTCCTCTTTGTCGTATCCCCCTGGGGGTGCGGGCGCAGGCGCCCGCGGAGGAGCGGGCGGGCGCTGATCCCGGTTGTCGCCGGGAAATCGGGGTTCGGGACGAGGTGGACCAATGATTACACCCGCATCGCCCACTCCAACTCCTATTGTCGTCGTGGGACGGCGTGTCCAATCCGAATACTTGAGGGAAGCAGCGACGAACTGTGGCGCTTGGGCGAAAACCCGCTCCTTCTTTCCGTTGATCCGCAAACTGAACTGGCTGGTTGCGATTAGCAAAGGCTGGCGGGGATAGACGGCGACTTCAACCACCAAGTGATCAGGAGCAACATAGGTGCGGTCCATGCCGGCGAAGCTGCGTACGGTGAACTCCGCGCCGATGGCGGCTTTGCCCGCATCCGCGTGAACCGGGTAGGCGTCCGGCTTTTCCCGCTCTTTCGTGCCTTGGGCAAAGAGGCACAGGGCGAGCGCGAAAGTCAAAAACCACCGGAAGTACCCCATGGCTGAAGTATAATCCGGAAACGATGCGACTCGGCGCTTTGTTTCTGGTTTCCGTGGCGATTCTTGACGCCGCTTCCCCGTTGGCGAGGCGGCTGGACGCGATCCTGCAATCGACTTCCGGCTCAGCCCGCGCCCATTGGGGCGTCATGGTCGTAGATCTAGCAACTGGAAGAATAATTTACACGAAAAACTTCAAGCATCACTTTGTCCCTGCGTCAAACACCAAGCTCTTTTCGACCGCGCTGGCGCTCGAACGGCTAGGACCGGATTACAAAATGGTCACGAGGATCGTGGCGGGTCGGGCGCCCTCGCCGGGCGGAGTCTTGGAAGGCGATTTGACTCTGATCGGCGGCGGGGACCCGAGCCTTTCCGGGCGCGAGTACCCCTACCAAGTGAAATCCAAGCCCGCCCGGCACTTGGAAGGTCTGGAACGGTTCGCCGCCTTGTTAGCGGAGAAAGGCGTAAAGCGGATCCGCGGCGATATCATCGGCGACGATACGGCATACGTCTGGTCCCCGTATCCGCCGGGGTGGGCAATGGACGACGCGACATGGGAGTACGGCGCCCCGGTGAGCGCCCTGGTGGTCAACGATAACCGAATGTGGGTTGAGGCGTCGCCCGGCGCAGCGCGGGGAGATCCGGCGAGGGTGCGATTCGACCCGCCGCTGACCTATTTCTCGGTGGATAACCGCGTGCGGACAGGCGAGCCCGGACCGGTGAGGGTCCAGCGCAGCCCCGGCTCGCTCCAGCTTCTGCTCCGGGGCGGCTTGGAACCCGGCGCGGCGGCGTGGAGGGAGGCGGTGGCGGTGGACGATCCGGCGCTGTTCGCCGCCATCGCGCTGCGGGACGCCATCCTGAGGCGGGGCATCGTGGTGGAAGGCAGACCGGTTGCGCGGCACAGGTGGGCGGAATCGGTGGCGGACTTGAAACGCGGAGAGCCGGATCCGGATCCGGCGGGCGTCGAGCTCGGCAGGCGGGAGTCGCCGCCCTTGTCCCAAATTGTTCAAATCGTGAACAAAGTCAGTCAAAATTTGCACGCCGAGTTGCTGTTGCGGGAAACCGCCCGCGTGCGGCGGCGCATTGGCAGCCGGGAGGCGGGTTTAGAGGAGTTAAAGGAATTTCTCCGATCGGTTGGCGTCGCCGAGCAGGACTACGCGATTCACGACGGCTCGGGGCTGAGCCGGCTGAATCTTTTGACTCCGGAAGCAGTGGTTAAGTTGTTGCGGTATATGGACAAGTCGCCTCACCGGCAGGTTTGGCTGGAATCGCTGCCCGTGGGAGGGGAGGACGGCACTTTGAGCGGGCGGTTCCGCGGAACGGCGGCGGGGCGCGTGCGGGCGAAGACGGGCACGTTGAGTCATGTTTCGGCTCTCGCCGGCTATCTCGAGCGCCCGAACGGGAGAAGGCTGGCGTTTTCGGTTTTCGTCAACAACGCACAAGCCTCGAGCGGGGCTGTACGGGCGGTGATGGACAGGCTCGTGGCGGCTCTATTGTAGTCGATTGAAAGGTCTTGACTTCTTATTGCGGAATCGCGCTAAGATGGGGAGTCCGGGTGGTACTGGTAATTCTGGAACCGCCCGGCGGCGACTCTGGCGAAAACAATGGCGGCAGCGGCGTTTCGAAGGACGGCGCAAGGCGGCTTGCGCTTAGCGGAAGCCCGGGCGCGCAAGGGCGTGACGCTGAAGGACATCAGCGAAGCCACCAAGATCAGCGTGCGGTTTTTGGAAGCCATCGAGGCGGAAGACTTCGAGAAACTGCCGGGAGGAGTTTTCGCTGTCAACTATTTGAAACAATACGCCGCAGCTATCGGCTATCCCGAAGACGATCTGGTGGCGGTGGGGCGCGCGCGGCTCGGACTTTCCGAGCCGGCGACGAGGCAGACAAAAGACGAGCGGCGTCTGAGGTCCTTGCTCGGATTTCAGCTTTTCTGAAGCGCCGACCCCCGCGGCGCTATATCCTGAGAGTGACATGACCACGCTCACCCACCTGGAGTGCCTCCTGTGCGGCGCGAGACAAAGCCCCGAGTCCCGTCCGGCGCCGTGCCCGTGCGGCGGGCGGCTCGCGGCGCGCTACGACTTGGCGGCGGCGCGGGAGTCCTGGAACCGGGATTGGATTCAGAACGGACCGCCCACGATGTGGCGCTACGCCCCGGTGCTGCCCGTGGCGCGGCCGCATTGGATTGTTTCACTGGGCGAAGGGCTTACGCCGCTGGTCCGGACAGAACGGCTGGGCAGCCGCCGCGGGTGGGCGGAGCTTTGGATAAAAGATGAGGGAGCGAACCCGGGTGGAGGAGCGGCGGCGCGGGAGTTTTCCTGTGCGCTATCGGTGTGCGGGGAGTGGGGCGCGGCGGGTCTGAGAGCGGCGCCGGCAGTGGAAGAGGCGGTCGCCCTGGCGGCTTATGCAGCGCACGCCGGAGTGCCCTTACTTTTGCGGATGCCCGATCCGGTCCCTGCGGCTGTCGCGGCGGCTTGCCGGGCGTTGGGAGCGAAGTTCGAGGAAACGGCGCCGCCGGCTGAAGGATGGTTGGATGCCGGGACCGAGTTGGAGCCCTACCGGCTGGAAGGGGTGAAAACCGCCGGTTTCGAGTTAGCCGAACAGTTGCGGTGGAGCTTGCCGGAGGCCATCGTTTGTCCCGGGGCGTCCGGCGCTTTGGCGGAGGGGATCTGGAAGGCGGTCCTGGAGTTGGAGACGCTCGGATGGGTCGCCGCGCGGCGGCCGAAGGTGTTTGCAGCCGGGTGCGGAGACGGGCCGCAGGCGGCGCTCAGGGCGGTGGAAGAAAGCGGAGGGGCGGCGGTGGAAGTGACCCCGGGCGACGCCCGGCGGGCGGCGCTCGAAGCGGCGAAGGAGGAGGGGATTCTGGTTTCGCCGGGCGGAGGAATGGCGCTGGCAGCGGCCTTCCGGCTGGCCGCGGAGGGGGGATTCAAGGCTGGGGACCGGGTGGTGGTGGTGAATCCCGCCTCGGGGCTCTTGTTCAGCGAGTATTTTGGCGGGGCGCGGCCTGTGGGGGGAGAGGCGGACAAGCTGGGGGGCCTGATCACGCCGCGATAATTTCCCGAACAGCCCTAAAGTTTTTTCTAAAAGCTCACACCCTGCCATCCGATAAGGGACACGAGAGGATGCCGCGCCCATGCCGGAGCGGCTATGACAGACGATGAGAGTGAACGATCCATCGATTACGAGCGGTTCCGCCTACGGTGTGGGAAAGACGCAGGGAGCGGGGGCGGCGGCGCCGTCTGGCCGGAGTCGGAGCGATGTTGGATCCGCGGGCGCGGGAGGCGACCGGGTTGAAATTTCGAGTACGGCGAGTTTACTGCAAGCCGATGCGGCGATTCGGGCCGAGAGGGTGGAGTATTTGCGGGAGCTTGTGGCGTCAGGGCGGTATGTCATAGATGCGGTGGGACTAAGTCAGCGGATCATCGAAGAGAGTCTGATCGCGAAACAGTGACGCCGTGGAGGGCCGAATGGCGGCGGATTTGAAGTTAGCGCGCAAGGCGATGGACCGGGTGCGGGCGCGGCTGCTCGCGCCGGCGCCGGAGTCAATTGGCGACTGTCTTGCGGACTTGGACGCGGCGGTCGAGGCGTTGCGGGAGTTGGTGAGGAGTTTAGAGACCCGGCGGGCTACGGAAGCGGAGCGGGCTGAGGTAGCCAAGGAAGTGGAGCGTTTAGTGGAGGAGGCGAGGCAGGCGAGCGCGCTATTGAAGCAGGCGGCGGACTATTACGTGGAATGGTTTGAGGCGTGGAAGAGCGGGCGGGCGAGCTACTCGCCGGGCGGAGGAGACGCCGGCGGGGCGCCAAGCGGGGGCGGCCTGTCGGTGGAAGGGTGAGGCGTGGGCAATCTTTTTACGTCCCTGATCAACACTGCGGGCAGCATGCGGGTATTCGAGCGCGCGCTCGCCGTGGTGGGCAACAATGTGGCGAATGTTTCGACGCCCGGTTACGCCAAACAGGGGCTGGCGCTTCTGGCCAAGCCTTTCCAGCCGAACATTGGCTTGGGCGGCGGGGTGGATGCGGGAGATTTGATCAGCTTCCGCAACAGCTACGCTGAGCAGGCGGTGCGCAACCGGCAGCAGAGTTGGGGCCGTTACGCGCAGCGGTCGGAAGATTTGGCGAAGATCGAGGCGGCTCTGCCGGTAGCCGAGGACACGGGCATTCCGGCGGCGCTAAGCCGCTTTTTCCAGGGCTTTTCGGCTTTGTCGGTGACGCCCAATGATGTATCGGCGAGGCAGGTGGTGTTGGACCGGGCGAGCGACGTGGCGCGCCATTTCAACCAAACGGCGGCGCTGCTCAACCAAGCCTCGACCGACGCGGCGCGGCAGTTGGACGCTGTCCTCGGGCGGATCAACCACCTTGCGGAGACCATCCGGACGATCAACTGGGAGCGCCGGCAGAACTTCGAGAGCGTGAGGGACGCCGGCATGGACGCGCAGCTCCACACGGCGCTCGAGGATTTGGCCGAACTCGTGGATTTCACCGTATTGAACCAGCCGGACGGGACCGTGACGGTGCTGGTGGGCGGGCAGGCGCCGCTGGTGATCGGCGATAGCGTGCACGCTTTGCGGCTGGATCCATCCGGCTCGACGCCGCGCGTGGTGAGCGAGCTGGGGCACGACGTCACGAACATCGTGAGCGAAGGACGGCTTACGGCGCTGGTGGATGTGACCACCCGCCTGCTGCCTTCTTACGTCAGCGAACTCGATAAGCTGGCAGCCGCGTTTGCGGGAGCGGTGAACTCGGCATTGCGAAACGGCGTCGACCTCAACGGCAACCCGCCGGCGCAAGACTTGTTCCGCTTCGATCCGCTAGCGGCGGCGGTGACGCTCGCCGTGAACCCGCTCTCGCCGGACGAGATCGCCGCGGCGGACGCGGGCGCTCCGGGGGGCAACCGGAACGCGATGGCGATCGCTGATCTGGCGATCGCCAAGATGGTGGATGAAGGCTACACCTTCGCCGAGTACTACGGCAAGATCGCCGGGCGAGCCGGGCGGGAACTGGCCGAGGCGCGCTCGAACGAGAGCGTGAGCCAACTGCTCGCTGCGCAAGCGCGCACGTTGCGGGGCGAAATTTCCGGCGTCAATCTCGACGAAGAAGCCGCGCGCCTGATTGAGTTGCAGCGCTCCTACCAAGCCGCGGCGAAGATGTTCCAAGCCATCGATGAAATGACCCGCACGATACTCGATCTGATCCGCTGAGGCGCTTCCATGGTCAACCGGCTGAATCCCTCCAACGAAAGTTTCCTGGCGGCGTTGAACCGCATCAACGAACGCGCCGAGAAAGCCACGCGGCAGATCGCGACCGGATACCGGATTACGAGCGCGTCGGACGCCCCCGACGACATCAGCATCTTGCTTCAAGCCCGGGTGGAAGTCGACCGCACCAGCCAGATTCTGACCAACCTCGGGCGGGTGAAGACCGAAGTGGATACCGCCGAAGAAAGGCTCCGTTCTGCGGTGACGCTGATGGAACGGGCGCGCGTTTTGGGCGCGCAAGGGGCGAGTGAAACTCACACTGCCGAATCTCGCGCCGCCGCCGCAGAAGAGGTCGCCGGCATCCTGCGGCAGTTGGTCTCAGTAGCAGGGACTTCTGTCGACGGGCGGTATGTTTTCAGCGGCGACGCCGACCAAAAAGCGCCGTTCGGGTGGGATGAATCGGCGGCTTATCCGGTGACGGGTTATCACGGTTCGGCGGCGACCAGGCAGGTGCAGCATCCGAGCGGCATAGCGTTCCAGATAGCGCGCCGGGGCGACGAAATCTTCGACGCGCCGGGGGCAAGCGTCTTTCAGGCGGTGTACAGCCTCTCGGCCGCCTTGCGCGCCAACGATACGGCAGCCATTGAATCGGCGCTCGCCGCCGTCACCGCGGCAGGCGCCCATTTGAACCGCCAACTGGCCTTTTACGGCTCGGTGCAGGGTCAGCTGAACTCCGCTATCGACGACGCCTCGAAGATGAAGCTGCGGCTGGAAACCGAAATCAGCGGGCTGCAAGAAGCCGACCTCACGCAAGCGATTCTCGAGTTGAACCAAGCGCGGTTCCACCAGCAAGCGGCGCTCGAAGCCCGCGCCAAGCTGCCGCAAACCAGCCTGTTCGATTTTCTCCGCTGATTCGATCCGGCTTAGGACTCCTCGTACCCGTGCGGCTTGGCCGGCCAGCAGAGGGCGAAGAGGAGGGCGCCGAGTCCGGCGGCGGCGATGAACATGATGAAGCCTGCGTTCCAGCCGTGGTGCTGCACCATCCAACCGACGCCCACGCCGGACAGCACGGTGCTGAAGTAACCGAACAGTCCGGTCAGACCTCCGGCGGTCGCCGCGGCGCGCTTGGTGGCGAGATTCGCGGCGATGATAGCGACCAAGGCTTGGGGTCCATAGATGAAGAACCCGGCAGTGCACAGCAGCGCGGCGCTGACCGGAACCGGCGCGCCGGGCAGCCTCCAGAACAGGAACAGCGCGCCGCCGCACATCAGCATGTAGAACAGGCACGCGCGGGCTCCGCGCCCGCCGAAAAGGCGGTCCGTGAGCCAGCCGGAGACCAGCGTGCCGATGATCCCGGAAACCTCAAAGGCGGCGACCATCCAGCCGGCTTTCGTAAGGTCAATGTGGCGGGACTGCTTCAAAAACGTCGGTCCCCAATCGAGCACGCCGTAGCGGACGGTATAGACGAAAAAGTTGGCGAACGACACCAGCCAGATGTAGCGGTTGCAAAAGACGAGGCGGAGGACGCCGCGCTGCGGCTCCCCGGGACGTACGGCAGTGCCCTCTACGGGCGGCAGTCCCATGGATTCAGGCGTGTCGCGGAGAAAGAGGAAAAGCAGGATGGCGCCGGTGAACGCGAGCGCCGCCGGGACTTCGAAACACAAGCGCCAGTTGTAATGGACCAGATAGCCGCACAGCACCACGACGAGGCTCGCCCCGAGCGAGTGGCTGCTGTTCCAGATGCACATCTTGGTGGCAAGCTGATGCGGGGGGAACCAGTGGGTCATCAACCGGGCGCAGGGCGGGAAGCCCATGCCCTGAAACCATCCGTTCAGCACCCAAAGCAGACCGAAGACGAACGCCGTGGACGCGGATCCAAAGATGAAGTTGATGATGGCGCAAATCGCCAAGCCCGTGGGCATGAACCACCGCGCGCTGACCCGGTCCGCGGGAAAACCGAAGAAGAACTTCGAGACGCCGTACAGCACGCCGTGGAGGGTGAGAAACAGCCCGAGTTGCACTTTGGTGATGCCGAGGGACTGTTCCATGGCGGGCATGGCGACGCTGAGATTCTTGCGGACGAAGTAGAACAGCGCATAGCCGGCGATGGTGGAGATGAGGATACGCCGCTGCCAGTAGCGGAACTGCTGTTCGACGCCGGGTTGTGTAGTCAAGCTAGCGCAAGCCTTTCGAGCGGAGGAATGCCGCGAGGGCGCCGGGGTCGTTGGTGATGATGCCGTCCACGCCGGCGTCGATCAAGCGCTGCCATTCGGCGGCGGAGTCGACCGTCCACGGGACCACCTGAATGCCGGCGGCGTGAGCCTCTTTGACCTTTTCGGGCGTGACGAGCTTGTAGTGCGGGGTGACGATTTGCGCGCCCGTTTCGCGGGCGATGTCGGGAAAGCTGCGCGCTCCGGCGCCGTACAAAGCGGCGAGCAAAAGGCGCGGCTCAATCGCCCGCATGGCTTTGACGATGCCGAAATCGAACGATTGGACGAGCACCCGGTCTGCGAGCTTGTGGCGCCGGATGGCGGCGGAGACCATCTTGACGAAGTCTTCGCGGGGCGGTGGAGCGGGCTTCCACTTCTCGTTGTATTTGATCTCAATATTGAAGCGGACTTGGGAGGACTTCGCCAATTCCAGGACTTCGTCAAGGGTAGGAATCCGCGCGCCGGGAGACGGGCGCTGATTGGGGAAGGCGGGCGGCTTCAAAGACCCGCAATCATACTGCTTGATTTCGGCAAGCGTGAGTTCGCGGATGGGACGTTTACCGCCGGGACCCTGGCAGATCGAGAGATTGATTTCGGGGTCATGGTAGACGATGAGGACGTTGTCCCGGGAAACGTGGAGGTCGAGTTCAATGTAATCGGCGCCCGCCCGGATGGCTTCACGGAAGGACGGCAGCGTATTCTCCGGCAGAACTGCCGCGGCGCCGCGGTGCCCGTGAATCACGATGCGGGGAACGGCGGATAAGGCGCCGGCGAAGACCAGGAACAGCGGCAAGTGCACTCTCATAATGGCCAGAAATTCGATTTTCGCCGGAAGAAAGGCTGCATAGTCATTCACGGGGCGCGCGGCGGCGGACGCCGGCAGCCGCCGGACGGTAAGCTCGCGGAGCTTACTTCAGCTCCATGAGGGATTGGAAGAGATTGGCTACGCGGATGACGGCGGGACCCAAGGTGATGAGCACCACTGCCGGGAAGATGAGGAAGAACACAGGGAAGACGAGCTTGACGCTCACCTTGCGGGCGGCTTCCTGCGCCTTCTGCCGGCTGCGAATGCGGAGGTACCGCGCGTGGTTGCGAAGCGCGGGCGCGAGGCTCACGCCGAAGCGGTCCCCGTCTTCGAGCAGCTTGCAGACTTTCTTCAGTTCCGGCTCCCGGTTGCGCGCGGCGATATCGCGTAGGATGGCGAACCGGCTCTTGCCGGCTCGCAGTTCCACTTGGAAGGTGGAGAACTCGGCGGACAGATCGGGGAAGACGCGGCGCAATTCCCGGCACGAGTCGGCGATGGCTGTCTCGAGCGGGTGCCCGGCTTCGATGCCCAACGCCCATATGTCGAGCGCCGAGGGTAAGGCGGCTCTCAAGCGGCTCGATCGGCGGGCGATCAGCGCGTCGAGCACACGCTCCGGGAGCAGGTATCCGAACATCCCGCCCACGAGCACGGCGCCTAGGACGCTGCCCGCCCCGGGGAACAGCATTGCGCCCAACACGGAAAACAGCGCTGCCGCGGCGACTGCCGAAACAACCCGCACCCCTTCGAATACTTGGAGCGCGGAAGGCGAGCGGTAGCCGGCAAGGGTTAACAGCTTCCTCGTGCTGCCGCGCGGGGAAGCCTTGCGAGGCACGGCTTCGCCGAGGGACTCGAGCGCCAAACGGACGCCTGCCCCGCCCGCTTCCTCCGAAGCAGCGCGGCGGCTCGCCGGGCGCAAAACCAAGTAGTAGCCGGCTGCGGAGACGGCGGCGAGCACAAAACCGAAGAAGGACAGCAAGAGCAGCAGCGGCTGAGCGTTCATGGGCGGATCTCCAGGATCTTGCGCATGATGAAATGCGCAGCCACGATGCACCCGACGGCGGCGGCGATCAGATCCTTGCCCACCGGGTGCTGGTAGAGAACCTCGAGGTGGGAAGGGTTGACGAGGTTCATGAGGAACGCGATGACCGCCGGAATCGTGGTCAGGATGGCTGCGGTGATCTTTCCGTGAGCGGCGACGGCGCGAATCTCGCCCTGCAAGGCGTTCGACTCCCGCATGGATTCGGCGAGCGTCCCAAGCACCTGGCTGAGCTTGCCCCCGGTCTTATTGTGCAGCTTGACGGCGGCGGCAAACTGGCTCACCTCGGGAATGGGAATGCGTTCAGCAAGGTTGTCGAGCGCCTCGTCCCATGGGGCGCCGAGGTTCCATTCGTCCCAGACCCGTTTCATTTCAGTCGAGACCGGAGGCGCGCCCTCCCAAGCGAGCAGCTCGATGGCGGCAGACAGGGGATTGCCGGCTTTGAGCGCGCGGCACATGGAGTCCAGAGCGTCGGGAAACTCCTCGGCGAAGCGGGTCAGCCGGCGGGTGCGCCGCCGCTCGATATAGAGATACGGCAGGGCGGCGCCCAAGACGATCCCGCCGGCTAGCGCGACGCCCGGCAGCCAGACGATGTGCCGCAGGATGGCGTAGGCGATGGCGCCGGAGAGCAGCATCATGGCGGTGATGCGTCCGAGCGACCAGTGGAGCTGCGCCTCCTCGGTCCGCTTCTTGACGATGTGAATGAAATCCAGACGTTCAAGGATGCGGTTCCAAAAGGTGATGGTGCTATGGAATTCCTGGCGGAGCAACGGCGAGGCGGCGCCGGAGGGGGCCAGCGCCGCCTGTGCCGACTGGCGCGTACGGAGGAGGAAGAGCGCCAGAAAAGCTCCCGAAAAAGCGGCGATGAACGCCGGAACCAGAACCAGCCACACGGTCATGACGGGACGCTCCTGCTAACGCCGGACGGCCAGTTCCGGGGAGACATCGGTCTTGCGGTTTGCCGCCGGGCGCAAGAGCGTGGTCAAGCTGAGGGGCGCGCCCGGGCGGACGCTGTCGTCCTTCGGGTGGCGAAGAGCGAGGCGGATGCGGCCGGCGGAGTCGGCGAGGGCGAGCGTCTCGGCATCCTCGGGCTTCACGAGCACGTTCACCACCGGCCGGCCGTTTTCCGGCGCGGGCACGTTAAGCACTTCGACGTTCTGAAGCACCGTGCGCAGTTGAGTGTCGGGACCCGTTCCGGTGATCATCTGAACGTCGACCCGCTGGCCGGAGCGCAGCATGCTGATGACGCCGCCCGAATCGATCACATGGAGAGACAGGGCGCGCAGCCCCTTGGGAATCACGCTCTCGGCGGAGCCCTGGCCGCGAGGCGCGACGCGGGCTTGAGTAACCGGCTCACCGGCTTGAACCGGCTCGAGCACCGTAGCGCCGATGAGCTGGCCAGGGTTGGAAAACGAGCCTTTGATCTCCTGCCCGGGGGGTGGAGGGGCGGTCTTGAGATCTTCCTGTTTCAACACCGCGCCGCGGTCTAGCGTCTTAGCCGCAACCACCACGGTCGGCCCGCCTTGGGTCGATGTCTGCGCTTGTCCCACAAACAGGCCATAAAAGATTCCGGTGGCGATCAACGCCACGACGAAAGCGACTGCGAACAGGGTCAGCAGGTTGCGGTCCATGCGAGGCGTCTGCCGCACGTCCGCTTGCTCGGCTGGTTGGATGGGTTCGGTCACGCTCACACCATCGACCGCCTCAGGGAAAGACTTTAGGGGATGCGGCCGGCGTGATATCCTGCTAAGCATTGAATATGGAGCCATTAAGGGCTGACCGGCTGCTGTTGCGGGTGGTGGATGACGCGATGGCGGAGGTGTACCGGCGGGCAGGAGGACATCTGGTCTGCGTGCCGGGATGCACGGAATGTTGTCGGGGACCGTTTCCCATCACTGCGCTTGACGGGCTGCGCCTGCGGCAGGGGCTAAAGGAACTCGAGGCGAGAGATCCGGAGCGCGCGGCGGCAGTGCGACGCCGTGCGATGGCGGAAATGGAGCCAATGCGGGGGTTCTTTCCGGGCGATGCGTCGACAGGCAAGCTAGACCGCCGCGCCGGACCGAAGCACCCCTTCTGGACCGAGTTCGGCGACTCGCCTTGTCCGGTGCTTGACCCGGCAACCGGGCTGTGTGATTTATACGCCCACCGTCCTATCACCTGCCGCAGCTTCGGACCGCCCGTGGAGGTTGACGGGCGCAAGCTGCCGCCTTGCCGCCTGTGCTTTAAGCGCGCCACCGAAGCGGAAATCGAGGAGTGCCGGGTGCGGGTCGATCCGGACGACATTCAGGGACTGATTCTTGCCGGGATGGAGGATCCGGCGGACACCATCATTGCCGCGGCTCTGTCTTTGGATCTTTAGCCAGATACAGCGTTTGCGAAGGAAAGGCGAAATCGGTCCCTGACTCGGCTACAATCTCCTTAATCTTTAACAACAGTTCTTCCCGGATGGCGGTGAACTCGGCGAAGTCGCCCGTCAAGACGTAAGCGTGGACTTCGACTTCCAACGAGGAGTTGCCCAACCGCTGAAAGCGCACGCGCAACGTTTCCTTTTCGATCTTCGGATGCTCTTCGAGCAAGCGCCGCACGCCGTCGAGGACGGTCTGAAGCTGCTCCGCTGTGGTCTCATAGCGCAACGAGAGGGCGGGGTTGAACCAAAACTTGTCGCGCATCGTGAAATTCTCGACGATCATGTTGGCCAACTGACCGTTAGGGATCGTCACGACGGTGCGGTCCAAAGTCCGCACGCGGGTGGAGCGCAAGCCGATATCCTCCACCGTGCCTCTTTGCGCGCCGAAAGCGCAGAAATCGCCGACGCGGATGGCTCGGTCCGAGAGCACCCAAATGCCGCCGAAGACGTTCTCGAGAGTCTTCTGCGCTGCCAGTGCTACCGCGATGCCGCCGATGCCCAAACCGGCGAGGAAGCCCTTCATCTCGAAGCCCAGCAGGCTCAAGGAGATCAGGAAGACGACCACCACCACGAGCACCTTGGTGATGCGCTGGCTCAGAAGCAGGATGGAGCCGGTTTCCATGTCGCCCCGCTGCACCATGCGCTGATAGGCGAGTTTCAACCCCCGGTTGATCCACCGCCAAACCAGCCAGGCGATGGCGATGGTGACCGAAATGCGCACCGTCCGCCCGTAGTACTGCCGGTAAAGGAGCGGGATGCCGA
>FWPV01006421.1_pt1 | contig 22451 bp, 12 predicted proteins | sample 2228371 | NCBI WGS metagenome assembly FWPV01 (sample SAMEA103939776, study PRJEB20133) | metagenome | reverse complement strand
TGGAGAACGCGGAGCGCCACGACGAGCGTCCGTGCCTCCGGGCGAAGCGGGACCCTTTTTACCCGGCTTGCCCACGCCTGTCAAGGAATCGCGGCAGGCCTGTCGGGTAAGCCGGGCCGTCACTCACGCGGCCTCGGCGCCAGACCACGTCGACGCGCCGGCGCAGCAAGCGCCGCGGCGTCGGGCCGTTGCGTCACGGAGGGGGTGCGTAGCCATCGTGGCGACGGCAGGTGGCTTGCGGCGAGATCGGCCTCGGCTCCACGCACCCGGCTGCGGTACACTCCGCGTCGTCCCGCCGGCCGCCGGAGGAGGTCCTCATGCAACGTCTGTCGCGGTTGGGTCTGCTGTCGTCGGTCGTCGCCGGCGCGTGCCTCTGCGTCACGCTGAGCGTCGCCGGGTGCTCGTCGGGCGGCGGGCCGGGCGCACAGGAGACCGCCGCCGCCGATCCCGCACTGCTCGAGTCCGCTGACTGGCGGGCGACGGAGATCGCCGGCTCTGCGACGCTCTCCGGCGCCGAGGCGCCCGACGTGACCGCGGTCTTCGCCGCCGGTACGCTGTCGGGCTCCGGCGGCGTCAACCGGTACACGGCGACGTACGGGGCATCGGCCGACGGCACGATCACGATCTCGCAGCCGGCGGCCACCCTCATGGCGGGGCCGCCGGAGGCCATGGACCAGGAGCAAGCCTACTTCGAGGCGCTCAGGAAGGCGACGCGGTTCGCCGTCACGGCGGACGCCCTCACGCTCCTCGACGACGAAGGCGAGGCGCTCGTGCGGTACGTGGCGCAGGAACCCGTGGCGCTCCAAGGCACCACGTGGGACGCGCTCGCTTACAACAACGGCAAGGACGCCCTGGTCTCGCTCGCGGAGTCGAGTTCGATCACCGCCGTGTTCGGCGCCGACGGCAGCCTCACGGGCGACGCCTCGGTCAACCGCTACACGACCACTTACACGGCCGCGGGGGAGACGCTGTCGATCGACGCGGCCATCGCGACGACCAAGATGGCCGGCCCCGACGAGTTGATGCAGCAGGAGGCGGCCTACCTCGCCGCGCTGCCACAGACCGCGACCTTCACGATCGAGGGCGACGAGCTGTGGCTGCGGGACGCGGAGGGAGCGGCGCTCGCGCACTATATCGCGGCGCCCGACTGACCTCGGGTCGCGAGCGGCTGGCTCACGGATCGCACCGGGCGGCGGCGCCCTTCTCGAAGCGCAGCTTGCACATCGCGTACTCCTCGGGCACGGCGATGGGGTACTCGCCGCTGAAGCAGGCGCGGCAGAATTGGCTCGACGGCAGGCCCGTGCTCTGCTGCAGGCCCTTGAGCGTGAGGTAGTGGAGGGTGGTGGCGCCGACCCTGCGGCGGATGTCGTCGACACTCATGTTGGCGGCGATGAGCTCGGCCCTCGTGGCCATGTCGATGCCGTAGAAGCAGGGCCACTTGATCGGCGGGGAGCTGATGCGCAGGTGGACCTCCTTCGCTCCCGCGCTCATGAGCATGTCGACCAGCTTGCCGGTGGTGTTGCCGCGCACGATCGAGTCGTCGACCACGACGAGCCGCTTGCCCTTGATGATCGCCGTCAGCGGGTTGAGCTTCATGCGGATGCCGCGCTGGCGCAGGTCGTCGTCGGGCTGGATGAAGGTGCGGTAGACGTAGCGGTTCTTGATGAGCCCCTCGGTGTAAGGGATGCCCGTGGCGGCGGAGTAGCCGATGGCGGCGGGGATGCCGGTGTCGGGCACGGGGATCACGAGGTCGGCCTCGACCGGCGCCTCCTCGGAGAGCCGGCGACCCATCGCCTGGCGGCACTCGTGGAGTGTGCGCCCGGCGAGCACGGAGTCGGGCCGGGCGAAGTAGATGAACTCGAAGATGCAGAGCGCCGGGCGCGAGCCCTCGAGCTCGACGCGCGCGCTGCGCAGGCCGTGCTCGGCGTCGACCATGACGATCTCGCCGGGCTGGATCTCGCGCACGAAATCGGCGCCGATGATGTCGAAGCCGGCGGTCTCGCTCGAGATCACCGGGTTGCCCTCGTAGTCGCCGAGGCAGAGCGGGCGCACGCCGTACGGGTCGCGGAACCCGACGAGGGCGTCGCCGGAGAGCACCGCGGCCGAGAAGGCGCCGCGGATCTTGGCGACCGCGGTGCGTACGGCGCCGAGCAGGTCGCCCTCGGCCTCGTGCGCTATCAGCGCGGTGATGACCTCGGTGTCGGTGGTGCCGGTGAAGCGCACCCCCTCGGCGAGGAGTTCGTCGCGCAGGGCGGTCGTGTTGACGAGGTTGCCGTTGTGCCCGAGAGCGATCACGTCGCCGTTGCGCGCCCGCACCAGAGGCTGCGAGTTCTGCCAGTGGCTCGCCCCGGTCGTCGAGTAGCGCACGTGGCCGATGGCGTGCTGGCCCGACAAACTGGAGAGCATCTGCTCGTTGAAGACCTGGGAGACGAGGCCGAGGTCCTTGATGACGGTGACCTCGCCGTCGTCGCTGACGGCGATGCCGGCGCTCTCCTGGCCGCGGTGCTGCAGCGCGTAGAGGCCGAAGTAGGTGAGGCGGGCGACGTCGTAGCCCGGCGCGAAGACGCCGAAGACGCCGCAGGCGTCGCGTGGTGCCGCGGCCCGGCGCGTGCCGTCGCCTGCCGGGGCGGAGGAACGCCGCGGCTGCGGTACGGCGGGCTTGTGCTGATCAGGCAAGACGCTCGGGCAGTGACTCGTAAATGCGGTTGAGCTCGCTCACCGGCAGGGCGAGGAGCTCCTCGGCACCCATGGTACACCGCAGGGTCTCGCCCGTCACCACGCCGAGCACGGTGAAGGGCAGGTCGCCGGCGAGCGCGCGAACGGCGTCGAGGTCGCCGGGCGCGCAGGTGACGACGACCCGGCTCGGCGCCTCGCCGACCGAGGTCATCGCGCGCATCCACGCCGACATGCCGCTCGAGCCGAGCGGTGCGAACTATCCCGGCGAGGTCGCGCAGCGCTGGCGCCATGTCGATGGCAGCGGCGAGATCGGTGTCATTTCCTCGGTCACCCAGGCCTTCTGTTCAAGCTGCACGCGGGTGCGGCTGTCGACCGAAGGAAAGATCTACACCTGCCTGTTCGCCACCGAAGGTCACGACCTGCGCGCACTGCTGCGCGCAGGTCGCAGCGACGCGGACATCACGTCAGCCATCGGCGCAATCTGGCAGGCACGCACCGACCGCTATTCCGAAATCCGCACCGCCGACACGGCTGCCCGGCGCAAGATCGAAATGTCCTACATCGGTGGCTGAAGTGCCCAGATCTCTCGGGGCCCGCCCCCTCATGACCAGACCCCTGCTCACCGATGCTGCCCGCCCGGCCACGATCGAAATTCCGGCGATCAACGAGCGCGGCGAAACGGTGCCGACCGCGATCGCCGGCGAACATGCGCTGACGCTGTATCTGGACAAGCGCGAACTGGTGACGCTGATGACACTCGGCGGCGCCCCCGAGGCGCTGGTGATCGGCTGGCTGCGCAACCAGCGCATGCTGCCGTCGATCGACGACATCGTGTCGGTACAGGTGGACTGGGAAGTCAATGCCGCCGCCATCACGACGCGCCATGGCGTGACCGATCTCGACGCCCGCATGGCCACTCGCACGGTGACCACCGGCTGCGGCCAGGGCACGGTGTTCGGCGATCTGATGGACGACATCGAGAAAATCCGCCTGCCGGCCGACGCCCGCCTGACCGAAAGCGCGCTGTACGCGATGCTCGACGTGGTGCGCACACATGAAACCATCTACAAGCAGGCCGGCGCGGTGCACGGCTGTGCGCTGTTCCGCGGCGCCGAACTGCTGTACTTCGTCGAGGATGTCGGCCGCCACAATGCGGTCGACGCCATCGCCGGCCACATGTGGCTGGACGGCGTCGACGGCGGCGACAAGATTTTCTACACCACCGGCCGGCTCACGTCCGAGATGGTGATCAAGGCGGCGCAGATGGGCATCCCCTTCCTGGTGTCGCGCTCCGGCCTCACGCAGATGGGTTATGACATCGCGCGCCAGGTCGGCATCACGATGATCGGCCGCTCGCAGGGCAAGCACTATCTGCTGCTGACCGGCATGGAGCGCTTCGTGCGCGACGGAGCGGCCACATGAGCGCGGGCATCACCGGACTGGTGCTGGCCGGCGGACTTGGCCGCCGCATGGGCGGCATCGACAAGGGGCTGCAGGCCTTCCGCGGCGAACCCATGGTGGCGCAGGTCATCCGCCGCTTCGCGCCACAGGTCGATGCACTGATCGTCAACGCCAACCAGAACATCGAGCGCTACGCCGCCTTCGGGCACCCGGTGGTGCCCGACGTCATCACCGGTTACGCAGGCCCGCTGGCCGGCCTGCATGCCGGCCTGCACGCCTGCCGCACGCCGCTGCTGGTCACCAGCCCGTGCGACTCGCCCTTCCTGCCGCTCGATCTGGTCGCCCGCCTGCACGAGGCGCTGGAACGCGACGGTGCCGACCTCGCGGTGGCGCGCACCGGCGCGCAATCGCATCCGGTGTTCAGCCTGGTGCGGCGCCACGTACTGCCTGGCCTGACCGATTTTCTCGACGGCGGCGGGCGCAAGGTCGACCTCTGGTATTCGGCACTGAAGGTGGTCGAAGTCAGCTTCGACGACCAGCCCGATGCCTTCGCCAATATCAATACGCTGAACGAACTGGCCGCACTCGCCGTGCGCCCCGATACGCCATGACAGATCGCTTCACCCCGGTCGCGGACGCCCGCGCCCACATTCTCGCCGCCTGCACACCGGTCGCCGGCACGCAGCGCGTGCCGCTGCGCGATGCGCTCGGCCGCGTGCTGGCCGCCGACGTCATTTCACCGGTCAGCGTGCCGCCGCACGACAACTCGGCGATGGACGGCTATGCCTTCGGTCAGGCGTTTGCCGGACATGGCTGGGCGGGCGAAGTCGCCGCGGGGCAGGCGGTGCGCATCATGACCGGTGCGGTCATGCCGGCCGACGCCGACACCATCGTCATCCAGGAAAGCGCGCGCCTCGACGGCGACACGGTCATCGTGCCGCCGGGCCAGAAAGCGGGTCAGCACCGTCGCCGCGCCGGCGAAGACCTGCGCGCGGGTCAGCCTGCGCTGCGCGCCGGCCGCCTGCTGCGCCCGGCCGACATCGGTCTGGCTGCCTCGCTCGGCATCCCGGAACTGACCGTGCGCCGACGTGTGCGCGTCGGCGTGCTGTCGACCGGCGACGAAGTGATGTCGATCGGTGACGCACCGCGCGAAGGCGGCATCTACGACAGCAACCGCTACACGCTTACGGGCATGCTGACGCGGCTCGGTTGCGAAGTGGTCGATCTGGGCGTCGCGCGCGACACGCGTGAGGCGCTGTCGGCCGCACTCGAATCGGCTGTCGGCGAAGTCGACGCAATCATCACCAGCGGCGGCGTGTCGGTCGGCGAGGCGGATTTCGTGCGCGAAATCCTCGCCAGCCTGGGTGAAGTCACGTTCTGGAAGATCGCCATGAAGCCGGGCCGGCCGATGGCTTTCGGGAAGCTTGGCAGGGGCGCGCGCAGCACATTGCTGTTCGGCCTGCCCGGCAATCCGGTCGCCACCATGGTCACCTTCCACTTCTTCGCGCGCGACGCGCTGCTGACGCTGATGGGCGTGTCACCGGTCGCCGCGCCCATCCATTTCGCTGCGCTGAGCGACACGGCGATGAAGAAGCGGCCCGGCCGCACCGAATACCAGCGCGGCATCCTCGAACTGCGCGACGGCCGGTGGCATGTCGCGGTGACCGGTGCCCAGGGCTCGGGCATCCTGCGCTCGATGTGCGACGCCCACTGCATCATCGTGCTCGGTGACGACTGCGGCAACGTCGCGGTCGGCGACGCGGTGCATGTCATTCCGTTCGAAGGCCTGATCTGACGGTGCCGGCCGACGACGATCAGCCGGGCGAGCCCTCGCCCTACCTCACGGCACGCGAAGCGGCCGCCTATCTGCATCTGAACGAGAAGACGCTGTACGCGATGATCCAGGAGGGCGGCATTCCGGCCACCAAGGTGACCGGCAAATGGCTGTTCCCGCGCGCGCTGCTGGACGACTGGCTGCTCGAATCGACGCACGGCGGCGTGCTGGCCGACCGCCTGCTGATCGCCGGCAGCGACGACCCCTGGCTGGCGCACAGCATCGCGCGGCTCGCCCAGCGCGCCGACGACGGCACGCTGATCGCCTACAGTCCGTGCGGCACGCGCAAGGGGCTGGCGCTGCTCGCCCAGCGACGCGCCAACGCCTGCCCGATCCACTGGGGCGACGCGCAGCACGCCACGCGCAGGCACGCGCTGCTGCTGCGCGAATACACCGGCAGTTCGGGCTGGGTCATGGTGCAGCTCGCGCTGCGCGAACAGGGCGTCATGCTGTCGCGCACGACCACCCCGGTCGCCACGCTCGCCGAGCTGCTCGCCCGCCAGCCGAAAATCATCCAGCGCGGCGGCGGCGCCGGATCGCAGCACTTCTTCGTGCAGGCGTGCACGGCGGCCGGCCTCGCGCTGCCGGCACTGACTCAGTCCGCCGCCACCGAACGCGAAGCCGCCTTCATGGTGGCCAGCGGCGCCGGCGATTGCGCCCCCGGCACGCGCGCCGCCGCCGGCGAATTCGGCCTGCCCTTCCTGTCGCTCGGCCGCGAGGCGCTCGATCTCGTCATGCCGCGCACGCTGTACTTCCGCGCATTGCTGCAGCAGTTGCTGGCGGAACTGTCCAGCGCCGACAGCACCGACCTGGCCGTCCGGTTGGGCGGCTACGATCTGGCGCCACTCGGGCGGCTGCGGGCGGATACCGCCGCGCAGTGAGCCGCGCGGTCAGTTGGCGCGCGTCGCGCGTTCCTTGCAAGCTTCATCCTTGCTGTCGTCATCGCAACCGGTGGCTGTCGGATCTTCGCCCAGACCGACGAGTTCGACGGTCAGGATGGAGTTTGACGAGCGATCCGTGCTACCGGCACCGTCAGCGGCGGCGACGCCGCGATCGCTGACGTTGCGCGATTCGTTTCCGGTATTCGTGCTCGGCGCAGCAAACGTCGGGGCCGAGCTGGACACGGTGGAAGAGCCGGATACGCTGCCTCCGGCACTGATGTTGTTCAGCCCGATCACAACCTGCGCAGCGATTTCCACGTTGCCGGACGCGCGGACGCCCGCGTCCCCCGCGTTCACGGCGCCGTTCGGCGCAGTCAGTCGAACCGTTGCATCACGTGCGTCCGGCGAGCCTTTCAGCGTCGCGATACCCGATCCGGATACCGAGTTCGAAATATCGAGCACGATCGTGTCACCACGTACCTTGACCTGTGGCGGTGGTGTGGCAACTGCCGTTTTCGCTCCCTTGCCCGCATCCACGTCGCCGAACAGCGAAGTGATCTGGATGTCATCGCCCCCCAGCGTGAATACACGCGAAGGCCCGACCTGGAAGTCGTTCGACACGAAAGCGTTGATTTCGCCGCGGCCGATTGCGAATACGCCTTGCTGCGATACCCTCGCTGGATCTGTGCTGCCGCCTGGAACCCCGACATTGACACCGCCGCCAGGCGCAAGGATGTTGATGTCCCCACCCTGTTCGGTTCGAAGCTGACTGGCGAAAAGATTGACCGAACCCTCGGAGGAGGTCGGAAAAAGTGCTTCATTCAGAGCATACAGCGGCGCAAACCCGTCCTTTCCTGCGCCCAGCCGGTCACCAAGCCGGCCGCCAAAACGGATGGCTGCGTTTAAGGCTGACAGTGCAGCTGGCCTGGCGTCGGCGTGGATGGCGGTACGTTCGGCTTCAGTCTGCACGGCGATCAAGGCGAGTGCCGCATCGTCTGAAAGTTCGGGCCGGTTGTAGCGCTGACGGGCGACTTCGGCCAGTCGCTGGTCGAGAACAGCGAGTCGCGCATCAATGTCTGCGCGCTCGCGTGTCCGGAGCGCAGCAAGTTCGGGGTTTGCGTCGAGCGCATCCTCGATACTGGAATAGCCACCCCCCTTGCCATTCAATGCCGCCAGAAGCGTGCCGTCAAAGATGACAGCGCCATCCCGAAGCAGCGCCATCGCGGATTCGAGGTCCGCAAAAGTACTGCCGACCTGTATATCGATTGCCGCACCGCGCTCGGGAAGGTACGGATTTCCGGCGTTGCCCTGCGTCACGACGCCGAACGAGTTGCCGAGTTCAAGATCGCCTCCGGCGATGATCTGCACGCGGCCTTCGCCACCGATGATCACACCCTGAGTGGCTTCGCCAGCAACGGTACGCAAACTGATATCGCCGCCGGCGGTAATCTTACTGACGTCGCCCGGCCCGCTGTGCTGAACACGCAGCGCGATATTGTCGATGTTCCGACCGGCACTGATGCTGACCGCCTTGGGCAGGATCAGTGCATTCGATACCGTCGCCGTAGCGCTGTCGGAGGTGATGTCCGGCACCCCGGGTCCGTAAATGCTACCCCTGTCTGAAGAGACCACGACAGGAACCGACGAACGCGCGGCAAGGAGTGCAGGGTCGTGTGCGTCTGCGCCCTGTTTCGCGATATCGGTCAGGTTCTGCCATACCCCGGCGGTCGCAGTACTGAGACTGGCCAACGGCCGTACGGCTGTTGGGAGCAAATCTGGGGAAATGTCCGACATATACAATGTAAGAAACAGTTTCAGGTCATCGCGCGCCGCCAACTGAAGATCGGCACTTGCCGACGGTAGCAGCACGAGCCTGTCGCCATCCGGTCGCGTATTACCACCGACTGCAAGCTCGCCTCCGAAGGCGAGAAGGCGCAACGTTGGCGGCAAAACGCGCTCTTCGGTTCCAAGCGACACGAAACCATACAGGTTGCCACCGCCAGCGGCGTCCGATTGCGTAGTTGCGCGCAGTGTCACGCCACCGCCGAGCGACATGGCTTCGAACGCACCATTCCTGGCGTAGGTAGAGAATCGGTTCGCGCGGTCACCCGCAAAGCCGCTTGCAGGTTGATCCATCAAGGTCGGGTTGCCGATGCCCTGCACACTGATGCTGCCCAGCGCTGCCAGGTTCGCATTACCTTCACCAAGCGCAACAAACGGCGACGCCGACGCACCGTCGGCCCGCAGTGCTGCCCCGATTCCTCCCTGAACCGCCACGTCGAGATCGCCCCGGCCCGAGTAAAGCACGCCGCCCAGAAGATCACCTGCAACCCGCAGATCGATATTGCCCCCGCCCTGCACCTTCAGATTGGCCGGATCCGCCGCGCTGCCGGCGGCACCGAAGAGGCGGCCGTTGGTGGCAGCCACCAGACCCAGATTGGTCACATTGCCACCCGCTTCGACATCGATGTCGCCCCCGCCCAGCGTACCGATGCCCTGCTGGAACTGGTCATAGCGTACCCACCAAGTTGGGTTCCGACGCGCACCGGATGCAGTTGTTGCACTGCCGAATATCACGCCGTTATCGGCGCGCCCTGATCGGAAAAGCCACTGATTGACGAGCTGACTGGTGCCAGTCGCCTGGATGTCCCCGCCGGCAGCGATCCGGATGTCACCGCCACCGTAGCCGTACTCGGCCTGCCGGCTGCTGCCTGAGACATTGATGTTCGAAGAGAACTGGAACTCTGCGCCAGGCGTATCGGCGCGGCCGGCCGTATAGATCACCGCACGATCAGCCAGTTGAATATCACCCGCAGTGGCAATGTCGATGCTGCCGGTACCGGTTCGCACGAAACGCGCTGCAGACAAAATCAGATTTCCGCTGCCCTCTGGCGTAGTCATGGCAATCGACAACGGATCGGCGGCAGCGGCATCCGCGCCGGCCACCAGCCTGTAGTTCCAGCTTTCGGCGTTGGCCAGCAAACCGGCCGTCGTGGCGGTACTGAAGCCGTCGCTGAGACTGGCGTTCAACCTGATGTCACCCGCAGCCCGCAGAGTCAGCGTGCCAAGCACGCCGGCTTGCGATGCAGTGCGGAAATTCAGATCCTGACTCAGCACGATATCGCCTGGTGCCAGCACTTCGACACCGGCTCGAACCGAGGCGGTGAAAGGTTGGTTGTCGAGTCCGAGCGCTGCGAGCTGTGCAGCTGCGCTGGATGTGAAGGTCAGTGACGACTGGAACACGGGGGAGCTCGTCGCCGCGATCGTGGCCAGGCTGATATCGGACAGGTTGTAGCGACGTACGCCTTCAATCGTCACCCCGGCCGCCTTGACGCCCTCTGCCTTGTCGTTCGCTTGCGTCAGCACTACACCGTCGAATGCCGCGATCCGTGTTGCGGTGTCGTCAGAGGTACGTGGAGCACGGAGCAGCAATGAGCCATCCGCGGCGTAGCGCGACGCCGCCCTGAGGTCGAACTGCGCGCCCTCGGCAACTTCGATGCGTGTCGTCGGTGTCGCCCCCGAATTCTCCGAGACACCGATTTCAATCCGACCGGCGTCAGCCCCGACACGGACCGACGCGTCATCGATCTGTGCGCCGTTTGCGTCCAGCGCAATTCGCTCCGCACTGACGTCGAGCAATGCACCGCGACCGACATACACGACCCCGCTACCGGCGCGCGAGCCATTGTCTGCAAAAAGACGGATGCTGCCACCGCTCGGGCCGGACGCATCCAGCACGACGCCCGCGATATCGGTCGCAGCCCGGTCTGCCAGTCGAATCGAACCGTCGTTGGTCAACAGCTCGATATGGCGGGCGCTCACGCGAGTACCCGAAGCAAGATCGAAGTCTCCGCTCGCGACGGCAAGGCTGACGGACTCGGCGAATTCACCGCTTGCTGCCAGCCAACCGGTCAGGCTGGCTGACGTGTCACCAAATTCCGATGCACGGATGTCGATTCGACCCTGCTTCGCAGGCGGCATCGCTGTTTGAGTGGCGGCACTGCCCTTCAACGTACCTGCCACCGACACCTGACCGGCATCGGCGATCAGGCGAACCAGACCTGCGTCACCACCGCCGACCGCCGACACGTCCACCACCGCTCCGGCTTCTGCGGTCACGTTGCCGCGCTCCGATGCCAGTACGACTTCGCCCGCCGACACGGCGTAGGTGGCACCGCCCAGTGCACGCACCGATCCGGCTGCCGACACGCGCGCCGCGTCGGTAAGCGTCACACCGTCGTCGGCGCCATCACCGGTCGCCCGGATATCGAGTCGTCCCGAAGGAGCAAGCACTTCGGTCGCCACGGTCACACGATCACCGCTGAGCGCCAGTTTGCCTGCGAGCGGCACTTCGGCTGGCGCAGCGCCCGCTCGATTGCCGGCCAACAACTGCAGGTCCCCACTTGCGTTGACTGCCTGATTCGAACCTTGGTCAGCAACGATGCGCGGTGCGGAAATCGTCAGATCTGCGGCGTACTCATGTCGCCCGGTTCCGGTGGCCACGACATCGCCGCCCGCATCGACGCGTACCTGAGCAAAGCCCGAGGTCAGGAAAGTGTTCCACCCGGTATCGCCCAGATTCAGCGTACCGACCTTCAGTTCAAGCGCGGATCCAGTCGCTGCCACGCCGGGTGTCGACAATGATGTTCCGGTGCTGTTGCGAAGTGTCAGCGACTGCGCCGCCAGGCTCGCCGATACCGGGGCGCCGCTTGCGCCGGACAATCCACGCAGGCCCTGCGCGTCGATGACCAGCGCTGTCACGCCTTGCCAGTCCGGCGATACGTCGCCGTACAGATCGACGGTCGAATAGCTCTTCAGCTCCAGTTGCGCGGGCGATCCCAACTGGGCGAGACGCTCATCATTGAGCACGATGCCGGTTGCCAGATCATCGGGCGTGTCGCCCAGGCTGATCAACGTTGCCCCCACCGTCAGCGCCGTGCGGCCCGACGTATCGTCGAGCGTGACTTCACCGTTCAGCCGCGTGTTGAGGGTGCCATCAAGAATCACGCTTCGACCGGACGCTTCTACGCCGGCTTCGATCGTCAGCGTGCCGCGGGCGCCCAGCGGTTGGTCGCGTCGCAACTGTGCCTGTTCACCGCCGGACAGGCGGAGCAGCGCACCGTCTGCTGCGGCACCGGTACCGGAGATGCTCAGCTTTGGCGCCAAACCGGCTGCGCTTGATGTACTGGCTGACAATCGGCTGCCCGAAGCGACCGTAAGCGTGTCAGCGGCGACCGCCAGCAATTCGGGCGCTTCGAGCAACTGCCCGCCGGTGCTGATCAGGACACTCTGCGCACCGGTGGTAATTGACGTCGCATCGGTGGTTTCAGCGCGTAAACCGCCCAGCAGAAGGCTTTCGGCGCCGAGACGACTCAGGGCGGCCACATCGATTCGAACGGCCGTTGCGTCGCGCTGGGATTCGCCTTCGCCCAGCACCTCCAGGCGCGTCGCGGAAATATCGACCTGAGCGCCTCGCCCATCCGCTGTGTGTGACGCGGCGATGAGGCCTTCGAGGGCAATCGAGCGCGTCGCCACCAACGACACACGCCCGGCATCGCCGCTGCCCTGCCCGCCCGCATCGGCAAAGAACTCTGAAGCTCGGGTTTCGAGGTATTCGGAACGCGCACGTACCTGCGCGCCGTCGAGTATCTGGACGGCAAAGCTGCGGGACGACGCGGTTGAAACGAGCTGATCCGCACTGCCAAGGGCGTCATTCAGCAGGCGGGCGCCCACGCTGACCACGCCGTCGGGCGAGGCATTCGCCCGATCTGTCGGAGCATCCAGCGAAGTGCGGTCGAGCTTGACCAGAAAGGCGCCCGCAAGCAATGCAAAGCGCGCAGGCAGCAAGCGATAGGTGCCAGCAGGCAATCCGCCCGCAGCCACATCGAGGCGGATCGACTGGCCGGCAAGGGGCTGAGTGCTCCCGAGGGCCGTCTGCGCATCTTCGGGTGACACCGGCACATCCAGCCCTGGGAGTACGGCGTAGGTATCAGGTGAGCTTGACGCCAGCAGAATGTCCGTCGACCCACCCGGACCGACGATGAATTCACTCGACTGCAAGTCCCCCCCGGCTGACAGATCGATCTGTGCGCCCGCCTGGACGTCGAGCGATGCGCCTGACAGATTGACCGCCCGTTGCGGCAACTGGTCGATGGTGAAGGTACGACCTCCGATATCGTACTGATAGACCTGCCCGGCTTGCGTAGTGCTCCCGTACAGCACGGTCCTGCCCTGGGCCGAAACAGACGTCACACTGCCATCAGTCAGCGTGATGCTGCCATCTACAGCCGACCGCGTACCGCGGAACCCGTCATGATCGACGCGGGCGCTGGTGAGGGAGATGGAGCCGAAAGGGCTGCGCAGGGTGCCGGCCTGCACGATGCGCGGTGCGACCAGGTCAAGTTTCGCGGCGGCCGCCAGCACCGCACCCGCTGGTCCGGCGTTCTGCTCGATGCTGAGTGTTCCGGTGCTGGTGTTGCGCAATTCGACGGCGAATTCGCTCTGCGTGGTCGCATAAATCTGCTGCGCCCCGAGCGTTAAATCATTCGCACTCACCAGACTGCCGGCAAGCCGGTTGTCGGTCACCTGGGAACTGAGGTCGACATCCTGCACCACGCCGCTGAGTCGGATGTCGCGGTCACTGTCGAGCGTCACCAGTGCGAAGTCACGGAAGGTCACGTCGCCCTTCACGTCAATGAAGTGCGCCTTGCCGCTGAAGCGGGACTGCGCGGACGTCGGGGCCACGATGCCCGCGAAACCATCCTTCAGATTACTCAACTGCAGCAGATAGCTGGAGAGCCGCACATCGCCGGCACCCGCGCCAAGTGAGGCTGCATCCAGCGACAGTACCCCGGACAATGAAAGATCGACGGCCCCGTCGAAAACAAGGTTTCCTTCAGATGCGAGCTTCACGTTCGCGAAGCCGCCCGACATCAACCGGTCGGCCGACAGCCGTCCTGTGGCCAGAAAGCGGTCGCTGCTGAGCGCGCTACCTGCGCCAATTTCCGGATCGGAGCTGGCCGCGTTCTGGCTCAATTCCAGCGAGCGCTCTGCGTTGATCACGTCGCCTGCGCCTTCCCACTGCCCGCTGACTCGGGACAGATCGGCAGAAAAGCTGCCCCCTTGTGCCTGCGTACCGCCGGCACGGGCGCTCACTGTGGCATCGAACAGAAGACCTTCGCGTGCCCGCAGGATGATGTTGCCGCCGTCGCTATCCACTGTCACCGGTGCCCGCCGTCCGTCGGCGAGTGACGAGAGCTGCAGACCCGACTCGCTGGCGCCGTCGGCGAGCAGACGCGCGCCTTGCTGGGCCACGATGTAGCCCCGGTCCGACACGATGGATATCGTTCCACCGGACAGCACCTCACCGGTGCGGAACAGCGGGTCCGGAGCGCGACGGAACGCCCCCGACACATCCAGCCGCGCATCGGCGCCGATGTAGATCTTGCGCGTCGCGTCGTAGGCCTGTCCGGATATGCTCGATACCTGCTCAAGCTCGATGCGCCCGCCGCGTGCCCGCAGCGCGCCCTCCACACTCAACAAGCGCTCGCCCGCCAGTGTCAGGCTGCCACGCTGACCGACATCGATCAGCGCGTCACGCTCGATCAGCAGATCGCCTGCAAAGCGGTTCGACGCACGCAGTTCAAGTTGAAAAGGTGTCGCGACTTCGGGTTCAGGCACGGCAAGCGATTCACTGCCCCTCAGATCATTTCGGGAGGTAAGGCTGCGTGCATTCAGCCCAAGATTGACGACTGCAACCTGCGGCGTGATCGAGCTGCCCTGCTCCACGACAACACCATCCACACCGGTCAGATCAAACGACGAAAAGCCGCCTTGCGAAAGGAAGCTGTCATCAAGCGACAAGCGTCCGCTGCTGTCGGTCGATGCATCTGCCAGCCCGGAGCCAATGCGCAGCGCCGAGGTTGACAAGGTCAAGGTGCCGCCGGAACCCTGCCTGCCCGACAACAGGCCTGCTACATCGCTCACGCCATACCCGCGCAGCTGCCCGGCGAGCACCAGGCGCGAGGTCTGCGCATTCAATTCGACCAGACCAAGGCGTCCGGTTGACAGGGTGACGCGTCCGGCATCGCCGAATGCGGTGCGGCCGGACGTAGACACGCTGCCACCGGCCGAGACATCAATCACCGAAGCGCGGCCTAGATGCAGATTCGATACCGATCGCAACACGATTTCGCCACCATTCGACGCAATCGCTGACGCGTCGCCTACCGAAGGCGGACGGCGCAGGTCATTCACCCAGTTGCCAGCGGTCGATATCGTGACCCCGTCGGCCACCTGAATATCGTGTCGTGCAGGGTCCAGTGCGAACGCATCGTTGGGCACCTGTGTGGTGGTCAATACGATACTTCCGCTGGCCGTGGTGATGTCAGACAGAACATCGATCTCTCGGGCGACTACCTCAAAGCTTCCGCCCGGCTGCAACGTGACCGGATTTCCCTGAATCGTCACCAGACCGCCGCTGTACAGCTGCAGACGCGAAAAACCGCGTGTGCCAAACAGTTCGCTTGCCAGCCAGAATGACTGCGGTGTTGCAGACGATTCCGACCAGCTGCGATCCGGCCGCACATTCGATAGCAGCACATCCGGCGTCAGGAATGACAGTTCGGAATTGGCCCCGATGACAAGACGTCCGCCCTGCGGTCGATCGTCGACGTCGCGCTGGCGCGTGCCCTGCACCACTTGCCCGTCGATACGCCCGTCCAGCGCAAGTCCGTGCCCCTGCACCGTCAGCGTTCCGGCATCCTTGCCCTCGACATAGGCGGCTTCGACCTGCGTGCGGTTCTGGCTGGCGATGTAACGCTGGTCAGCTGCTGCCGTCGAAGCACGAATCCAGCTGCCCTGCGCGGTCTGCAAAAGCGTGTATTGCGTGATGCCACCGGAATTGAGCACGCTGCCACCGGATACATCGAGACGCGACTCGGCATGCGCGATCAGGTCACCTTCCGAACGCAGCGAAATATTCCCGCTCGCGGTGCTCTTCTCCTGGACAGTACGCTGGATGGACGGTACGTAAGCCGAGACGTCCGCAAAAGGCTGACGACCATCACCCGGTTCGATTCCGTCACGTAGATCCACCCAGATGCGCGTGCCGTAAAGGGGCTGGTTCGGCAGTCCGTCCTCGCCAAGGCTGCGCTGCAATGGTGCATCCTTGAATTCGTCGCCGCGCAGCTCGACCTGGACGATATGGCGCTGGCTCGCTGCTTCAACGTTGCGCAGACCGGATACGTCGATCACCGAGCCCTTGCCGAGGTAGATGCGGCTGGCTGCATCGGCGACCGACCTGACGCTGTAATCCACGCCAGCCTGCGCACTCACGCTGATGTCACCACCATGCGCAAGCACATGGGCACCCGCTTCTCCCGCCTGCGCATCTTCAAGTATGACCCTGCGTCCTTCGACGGTGATGAAGGACTTCTGGAAGGTCACATCGTCACGCACCGTCGCGTCACCGGATTCCACATCCACCGCGGTCACGCTGCCACCGCCGAGACGAACTTCGCCCCGTCCTTCAGTGCGACTGTTCGCATCGATGATGATGGAGCCATTCAGCGTGACCGTACTACTGGTGCGCACCGAGCCCTGCTGCGAAATGTTCAGACCGGCGAGCGTGATATTGCCTCGCTGCGCCAGGAGCTGTCCCGCCTGCTCGTTGGTGATCTGGCCGCCGCCGTCGACTTCGACGACGATGCCACGCAATCGGGCATCGGTCGTATCGGTCAGATAGACAGATTTACCGGCCGCAAACAGCACCTGCCCTTGCGGTGCCACCACGGTGCCTGCATTGCGGATGTCCGGTGCAGCAAACAGCACCCGTCCATTCGCCCCCACCATGATGCGCGCACCTTCACCGATATCGATTGCGCCGGTCGGCAGCAGCTGGCCGGTGACGGGATCGGTGATGACATGCTCGGAGAACGCCGCCTGCCCCTGCTGCAGCGTCGATGACAGCGCCCGGTCGATGAGCGTTTCGTTCATCTTCAGCGTCGATGCCACCAGCCCGCCCACATCCACCATCGCTCCGGGGCCAAAGAGAATGCCCGCCTGATTGAACAGGAACACCTGGCCGTTGGCGTTCAGGTTGCCGAAGATTTCACTGCGAGGCCCGCTTGAATCGACCAGATTGACGACCCGGGACGTCACATCCGGCTGCACGAAGTTCACCGTGTGACCCGACGCGATGTCGAAATTGGCCCAGTTCAGCACAGTGGCAGCGCCCGAAGTCTGCTGCACGGTGAGGGTGCGCCCATCGGCCGACAACACAGGCATGTTGGCTGCACCACGACCGACGAACGCATTCACATCCGAAACCTGTGGCAGCGGTGCGGCTGCCATGGCGAACGGTCCGAAAGCACCAGCCAGCAGCGCGGCCATTCGGCGCAATGCACGACCACCCGCTGCACGACTGCTGCGGCGTGCATGCTCACTGGCCGGTATCTGTATGCCCAGTGAGGTATTGAAAACCAGACGGAAAATGTCGCGATTCATGGATACACCCCTTGCTTGCGACGCTATGCGCCGCCGTAATCAGAACTCGTATTTCGCGCGTACCGAAAGACGGCGGTCGCCGTCTCGCGTTCGGCCCGGGCCGGCGGCCCCGTCCTGAAAAGCCTGAGAAACGTCGACATCGAGCTTCCATTCCTTGCCCAGCGAAGTCCGCAGACCCAGCCCGGCCGACGACAGCCGCATGACATCCGGAATGCCGAATATCGTGCTGCGGTTGCGCAGCCACACGCTGTCATAGAACACGAGGCCGGACAGCTGAAGCGGATAATCGTCCAGCGGTGCGGCCGACGGCGTGCGAAGTTCTGCGCGCAAGCGCTCGCCCTCGTCGGCGGTGCGTTCCGCTTCAAGGTAGCCGCGCACCGAGTCGAATCCCCCGGCTACCAGCTGTTCCGTATTGATCAGCGGATTCGAGCTGCGCTGCAGATCTGCGCGACCATAGAGCGACCAGCCACCCGGCAGCTTCTGCAAGCGCTCCAGCCCGGCCCGCGCCACAACAAAGTCGGGACGCGCATCGGTGCGCCGGCAGGCAAACTGTTCGAGGCGGACACCGTTGCAATCAACCGTGCGCTGATTCATGGACCGGGTGCTCAGCGTCGTGCCGAAGCTGAAGCGCCACTGTCCGCCTTCATCAACCGACACCAGACTGTATTGGCCGGTCAAGGTGAAATAGCGCACTGGTTGATTGAGCTGTATCAGGTTGGAAAAGAGCCCGGTGTTCTGCTCGCTGTCCTTCCAGTCAGCGCCCACACTCAGGTTGTGAAACCAGCTGCTTGCGCCGCGCGTCGGCAGTGGCATGACCAGACGCAGGCCCGCGGTGTCACCCTTGGCCACCGCCGACGTATCAAACGCGGTGAGCACGTCGCTGTTTGAGCGCGCAAAGAACGCTGCCAGCGTCAGTCCGCGAGCATTCAGGGGGGCGGAATACGACAGGCCGAACACTTCGACATCGTCGCGATTGCTAGGCGAGACGAAGTAGCTCAGGCCGATGGAATGTCGACGCTGGAACAGATTGTCATAGCGCAGACTGGCCTCCAGTCGTCCGGTCTCGGTATCTGCCGTGCGCTTGTTGTTCAGCTCAATGCTGCCATGCAGTGGGCGCCGGTCATCGAGCTTGAGCTCGACCTCAACTGAACCGGGCGCAGCCCCCCCGCGCAACAACGGCGTGATCGTGACGTCTGCCGAGCGGCTGGCTGCCGCGAGTTGCTCCTGTACCTCGTCGAACTGCGGCACCCGACCTTCGGCCATTTCAGGCAGCTGTGCCTTCAACTGGCTCGGCAGGGTGTACTCGGCACCGCTCACCTTCAATCGACCTATGGATTGCTCGACGACCTCAAGCCTCACCACACCCTCCGCGACGTCCTGCGCCGGAAGATTGACCAGTACCGTCAAATAGCCAGCCTGTTGATACGCCTTCTCCAGCGCATCGCGCGCGGCTTCGATATCAGCCGCTGATCGCCCAGGTCCGAGGTAGGGCAGCACTGCGGCCTCGATGTCCTGCACCGGCAGAACAGTGTTGCCTTCGACCGCGAACTCCATTACGTCGAAGCGTGCCGCACGGGTATCCTGGGCCAGCAGCGTACCGGGCACACACACGGTCAGCGCGATCATGGCCAGACACCACCGCTTGACGTGACGGGAGGCAATGCAGATCGACCGCAACCTGGCGAAAGTGGGGAACATGTTCCAAATGATTCTGTGCATCGTATTGCCGAGACACGTCTCGCCCATCAAGGCACGAGGCGGAAAGTGACGGCGACCTTGCGGGTCGCCAGCCTGGATTGAAAAAGGGCCTGCCGAAGCAGGCCCTTTCCCTTTTGCATCACGCGTGCTTGGCGCGTACCACCTTGCTTACGGCGCGCCGTTACCGATGTACTGCGGCGCGCGGCAGGTATTGCCGGCGCGGCTGTACTTGGTCACGAAGAAGTTGCCGATGAATTCACCACCCGGCGAAGTCAGCTCCGGGAACAGACCTTCCGTCGGCAGCGAACCATATGCGTTGCCCGCCGAATTGATGCGGGTAGCCAGCTGGTACGGAGCCGTGTCCGACGTCGAATCCCAGTTTCCGGTGTAACGCGGGCTGCCGGCGAATTCGATGAAGGTACGGATGAACGCCAACTTGTCGCCCGACGGCGGCGCGATGTTGTCACTTTGCTCGTTGGCCACTGCAGTCGTGCGGTACTGCATCGTGACCTCGGAAACGAAGTCATAGCGACCGGCGATCAGGTTGGCCTTGCTCGGTGCAGTGCCGGTACCCGGACCCGCGTGAAGGGTCTGGGTGTGCGCATTGAACACACCCGCTCCGTCGATGTGGCGGAAGCTGAAGCGACCGTTACCGGCACCCGCGGCGTTCGGGAACACGGCTGCATTCGGGTAGCTGTCGAGCGACAGCGTGCCGATGGCCTTGCTGCCGGCCGGCAGGCTCCACTGGTAGAACACTTCCTGGCCCAGCGCCGGGTCATAGATGCGCACCTTGTGGTTGCCGCCGTTTTCGGCAATCGTCAGGCAATTGCGCACGTCGCCCGAAGTCGGGTTTTCGACCACGGTATAGCCGGCCGAGCCGTCGATCAGGTAGGGGTTGTTCACGCTGCCGGCCGGATTTTCAGCCGTCGGGGGCACCAGCGTCGCGGAGTAGTCGCCCACGAAGCCGGCGCTTGAATTGAAGCGTGCCGGCTCGGTCGCACCGTTCACAGCAGAACTGCAAGGGAAGTTGTTGAAATACCAGTTGTACGAGGTCTGCGTACCCGAACCCTCAACACGGCGGCACACGACCACTGGGCCTTCGAGCGAAGAATCGACGCGACTCCAGTCGTCAATGGCGCCTGAGAGCATCGCGCCATAGGCCGCGCGGGAAATGACCGTCGTGGCGGGCACCGAATTCGTCGCAACCAGACCCATCATCAGTGCGTTAACTGCGATACCCGGGATACGGGCCGCTTCGTTCGGCGCCAGTTCCGGTTGATCGTTCTCGGTGTTCAGCGGCTCCTTGAATAGCGCAGGCTCAACGTCAGACACACCGAAGTCAGGAACCCAGCCGATGTTCTGCGACGTGCCGGCATTCGGCGCACCCGGATCGAGACCGAACGCAGAGCACAGGAAGGGGCTGGCGGCCGTGCCGGCACCCGAAGTGCAGTTCTTGACGTCGATCGTGAACACGCGCTGCGCACGCGCGACAGGATTCACACCCCACACCGAGCCGCCGCGCGAACGCTTGACGAACAGCACTCGCTGACCAGCCAGCGGCAGGCCCGCACGAACGGTGCCGGCGAAGGCACGGAAGTCACGGTCCGAACCATTGCGGTTCTCGTAGAAGGTGACGTTGCCGGTAAAGATGGATGTGGCGATGTCCTGCAGAAAGTTGTCCGGTGCCGTGGCGCCCGACAGGTAAATGACTTCGTACGGCACGGACGGGTTACCGCCGCTGACCGGCTGACGCGGATCGGTCGCGAGGTCGATCGTCAGGGCACTGGCGCTGAAGGCCGAAAAGGCCAGCGCGCAGCCAGCTACGAGGGATTTCAGTTTCATGGAATTCTCCGGAATGGGGTGGTATCAGGCGTTGCGGCGGCGGGCGGCGAAGCCGATCAGACCGAGGCCGGCAAGCAGGAGTGCGTAGGTCTCAGGTTCCGGTACGGCCGAAATCTGCAGGCGGTACTGGCCGTCGTCGCCGAGGAAGACGCTGGACGTGACTTGCTGACCTTCCTGAACCAGCGCACCGAAACGACCTGATGTGCCGGTTGACCCGGTACCAGCGGTTGCACCCCAGAAAACGTACATATCGAGGGCGTCTCCAAGTTTTCCGCTGTTGGAATTCGAGGCGCCACCGAGGTTGGTCCCGAGATTGCCCGAGTATCCGACTCCATCGGCTAAAGCCGACAAACCATAGCCGTCGAAAGCGGTGTTCTGATCGCCTTCAGCCGTATGCGTACCAGCTGGGTTCGCCGTGCGGTTGTTTGCCGGGACGAAAGTATCAAGTGACAGCCCAGCATTGCCGAGACGGCCGGTATTCATCTGTGTCGGCACCACACCGTCAGACACTGTGGTGAGCAGACGGCGCTGACCACTGTTGTCCCACGCAAGCACGTTCCACACCGAGCTGTTTGCCGAAGCAAGGCTCAGGTAGGTCGCGAAGCCAGGCAGCACCGCTTCGAACAGCACACCGCCGGTCGTGCCAAGAACATCCACCGCGCGGCTGGTTGTCGCGGCGGTCGGGCCGGTACCGATGACGCTGTTTAAACGCACGTCATTGCCGAGAAATGACGCAAAACCAGCTTGCTCCAGATCGTAGGTGTAACCCACGCCGGCTACGTCGTCCCACACGTTGAGAATGAACTCGGAGTTGCCGCCGCCACCACCCTGAATCGTGGCGTGCGCACCTGCGGTGGCAACCAGCGACAGGGCAGCGACGAGCGCTTTCATCTTGAACATATAAATCTCCTTGAGAAAATCGTGGGTGGTATACGGCTCGCGCCGGACAGCCCTGCTCCACGAGGAAGCGAGTTGAGAATGACCGGCTCGCGTTACACCCGACCGAAGTAGGTAGCGCCAATGAATGAGCCGTTCGGACTATTGGCTGTAAAGAATTCCGTCCGTTGACCTGGGCACGACGTTAGCGAGTGCAGATGACGAAACCGTTGCAGGCGCGGCGACTTTTCGTAGTCCGAACGGCTCATCGAAAATGATCCGACATCCGGAAATCGTTTCTGCAAAAGGGTTTCGACAATGATCCGTAGAAGCCGAAAATCGCCTGAAACCGTCGGTTTATTACAAGTTGCGTGGCTGCCCGAGCATTTGCGGGTAGTGCTTTCGGTGTAAAGCAGGCCGGCAGAATGCGGCGGTGCATCAGAAAAAATGTGTAACGTCGCGTCATCGCAGGCCGGCACCTCTTGCAGCGGCGAAGCGGGAGCTTCCGCGAGGAGTGCCCGCCGCTTGCCGACCCGGCCGGCCGCGGACCGGCTCCCACGAAAACCGCAGTGCTCTGCCCGCCCTTCGCAGGAGCGGACCCTGTCCGCGATTGGCGCGTCTATCGCCTCATGTCGCGTACTTTGAGACCGGATCGCCTGCGGGGGCGGAGCGGGGGTTTCGGCGAGCACCGCTCGCCGCCCGTGGAGCCAGTCAACCATGCAGGGCCGACCGTGGTA